>Ga0193960_1000269_pt1 | contig 21589 bp, 15 predicted proteins | sample FB_3_MG_FD_140338 | JGI IMG/M metagenome (GOLD analysis project Ga0193960, IMG submission 140338) | Microbial mat bacterial communities from the Broadkill River, Lewes, Delaware, United States - FB_3_MG | ecosystem: Environmental > Aquatic > Freshwater > River > Microbial mats | place: USA... | reverse complement strand
CATCGTGAATTAATTACACGTTGGAGATTAGAGCCTAAAGAAGAGGATATAGAAAAATATAAAAAAGGAGAGTTAGTAACTCCTAAAAAACAGATTGTTTATTATATAGATCCAGCAACACCAAAAAAATGGGTGTCATATATAGAAAATGGAGTATATGATTGGAATAAAGCCTTTGAGCAAGCAGGATTTAAGGATGCTGTGGTTGTTAAAGAAGTGACCAAAGAAGATAAAGATTTCGATATTGATGATGTTCGTTATTCAGTAATTACCTATGTAGCTTCAGAAAGGCAAAATGCAATGGGACCATCTATAGTAGATCCACGAAGTGGAGAAATTTTAGAATCAGATATTATTTGGTGGCATAACTTAATGAAAGGGTTGCATCAATGGATTCGTGTACAAACAGGGCCTATAAACCCAGAAGCAAGAGCTAATGTTTTTTCAGATGAAATTATGGGAGAATCAATAAGGTTTGTGTCTTCTCATGAAGTAGGACATACGTTTGGATTAAAACACAATATGGGGGCATCGTTTAGTTACCCTGTAGACTCGTTGAGGTCAGCTAGTTTTACCAAAAAAATGGGAGGAACAGCTCCATCTATAATGGATTATGCTCGTTACAATTATGTTGCTCAACCAGGAGATAATATAACAGAAGTCAGTCCAAAAATAGGAGTGTATGATAAGTACGCTATCAATTGGGGCTATCGTTGGTTAGATGTGAAAACACCCCATGAAGAATTACCTATACTAAATCAGTGGATAAGAAAACACGAAAATGACCCTTTATACTTCTATGGGCCTCAGCAGGGAAAAGTTATAGATCCAAGATCGCAAAGTGAAGATTTAGGAGATAATGCAGTGAAAGCAAGTGAGTATGGATTGAAAAACCTACAAAGAATTGTACCTAATATTTTAATATGGACCAAAGAAGAAGGGGAAGATTATTACAAAGCAGCCAAATTATACAAAGCAGTAATAGATCAATGGCAGCTTTATAGCGGTCATGTAATGGCAAACATTGGAGGAATTTATATTAATAATACTATTTATGGTGATAATAAAAATACCTTTGTGCCTGTACCAGCCAAAGTTCAAAAAGAGGCATTAGAGTATATAATAAATGAGGCAATTTTACCACAAAAATGGTTGTTTACTCCAGAGTTAATTCACAAAGTATATCCTGTAAGAGATGCACCAGACGGAGAACGTTTTTATTCTCCAATATCTATGCATCGAGCTTATCAAACGAATATGATATATCGTTTGGTGCATACAGATAGACTAATGCGTATTACAGAAAATAAAGTGTTGAGTTCAGATACAGAAGAAGTATTTACCGAAGAGTATTTATTTGATCAGCTTTATAAAGCGATCTTCAAGAAAACAATGAAGAATGAGCCATTAGATATGTTTGATCGTATGACTCAAAAAAATTATGTAGATGTACTAACTGTTGATAGAAATACACTTTTAAAGAAAACAAGACAGACAACAATTTCTAGTGATGATAAGAACTTTAAAAATGTACACTTTACATATATACCTAGGGTATCAGATGCTGGTTCTAATAAGAGAGCAGAATTAGAAAGAATTTTAAAATTATTGAAGAAGAAAAGGAAGAAAGGAAATATAGCTACACAAAACCATTACAATGATTTAATAGCTAGAATTGAGTATAATTTGAATAATTAAGATGATGAATAAAAAAATAATTTACTTGCTGCTTCTTATACCATTTTCAGTTTTTGCGCAAGAAACAAAAATAATTAGTGGTACAGTTATCGATGAAGCTAGAAATGAAACACTTCCAGGAGTTTCTATTTATGCTTCAACAAAAATGATTGGAAATAAAACCAATATAGATAATGTTATACAAGCTTCTATGATTGGTACAACTACCGATTTTGATGGTAACTTTTCTTTCAATGCTCCAATAGAAACAAAGTATATTATAATTTCTTACATGGGATTTGAAACAGAAAAGATTAATGTAGAAAATAGAAGTACTAACATTATAATATCTCTAAAAGAAAAAGAAGAGCTTTTAGGAGAGGTGGTTATAACAGGATACCAAAAAATTGAAAAGAGAAAAGTAACTTCATCATTTGCTAAAATTAAAACAGATGACGTTAAAAGAGCAGGTACTGCTAACGTAGATCAAATGCTTTCAGGTGAAATATCAGGGGTGTTAGTACAACCAACCACTGGAGCACCAGGAGCACCAGCAAAAATTCAGATTAGAGGTACATCAACATTAACAGGTTCTTCTGATCCTTTATGGGTTTTAGATGGAATTCCTTTACAAGGAAACGATATTCCAAAAGATTTTAGAGATAAAGACAATATCGATAATTTAAAATCTTTTCCTATTGCAGGAATTAACCCAGAAGATATTGAAGAGATTACGGTGTTAAAAGATGCTTCGGCAACTTCTATCTACGGTGCAAGAGCTGCAAACGGAGTAATTGTAATTACTACGAAAAAAGGTAAAGAAGGAGCGATGCGAATTAACTTTAATTCAAATACCTTTTTAACCTTACGACCAGATTTTGATAAGTTAAACTTAATGAATGCTTCTGAGAAAGTAGATTTTGAATTAGGTTTAGCGAGCAGACCAGATTTAACTTACCAAAGTAATAGAGGAGAAGTGGCTAGAATTTTAGATGCTTATGGAGAATACGATAATTTTCAAAACAACGGATTTTCTAGCATAAATCCATTAGCTCAAAATGCAATTAATAACTTAAGAAATCAAGATGTTAATTGGGGTAATAAGTTGTATCAAGCAGCAATAAACCAACAATACGGATTAACGCTTTCTGGGGGCAGTGAAAAGTCAAGATACTATTTCTCTTTAGGATATTTTGATGAAGAAGGAACAACAAAAGGAACTGGTTTAAACAGATATAACCTTACGTTTAAAAATGATTATGATGTAAACGACAAGTTAAATGTAGGCGTATCAGTTTTTGCAAGTAGAAATAAAAACACATCATACATAACAGGTGCAGATGCTTATACAAACCCAGCTTATTATTCAAGAAGAGTAAACCCCTACTTTACACCATATAATGCAGATGGAAGCTACAATTATGATCCTGATTTAATTGAAAGGTATGATTTAAGTGTAAGTTTCAAGTATAATCCTTTAGAAGAAAGAGAAAACACAAATCAGGAGCTAACATCGTATTCTATCAAACCAATTATAGATCTTACTTATAAGTTAAATAGCAACTTAAAACTATACACACAGTTTGGAATGCAATTTGACTTTGATAAAACAGAGAAATTTTCAGACAAAGAAAGTTATTATACAAGAAAATATAGGTTTAGGTCTAGATATCAAGACGATAATGGACAAAATGCTTTTTTCTTACCAGAAGGAGGGATAATTCAAAACTGGAATAGCGATGCTTTTCAATACAACTGGAAGAGTACTTTAAATTACAACACGTCAATTAATAATATTCATGAGATTGATGCAATGTTAGGAACTGAGTTTAGAGAAGATAAGCGTACAGAGATTCATACAAAAGGATTTGGTTTTAACCCTAATACATTAAGCACTGTACAAATAACTGATGAAAGAGCATTGAAGAATAAGTTGTTTGAACCGTATAGAAAAACAGTTAATGAAAATGCATACGCATCATTCTTCGGAACAGCTTCGTACACTTATGATAGAAAATATACAATCTTCGGAAGTTTAAGATATGACGGTTCTAATTTATTTGGTGTAAATCCTAAATTTAGATACTTACCATTATGGTCTGTAGCAGGTTCTTGGAACGTAGCAAAAGAGAACTTTTTTGATGTAGACGCTATTAATGAATTAAAGATTAGAGGTTCGTATGGTGTACAAGGAAATATAGATAAATCTACGTCTCCTTACGTTGTAGGTCTTTATGATGAGGTAACAATTTTACCAGGAACAACAGAAGAAGGGATTAATGTTATTTCAGCTCCAAACAAAGATTTACGTTGGGAAAAAACAGTTTCATCAAACGTTGGATTTGATTTAGGAATGTTTAATAACAGAGTATATGTCTCGGCAGATTACTACTATCGTAAAAGTACTGATCTAATTGGTTTACAAGCTATACCGTTAGAGTCTGGGTTCAACTTTATCAATACAAACTGGGCAACGCTAAGTAATAAAGGAGTTGAATTAGCTATAAATACGAGAAATATTGTAAAAGATGATTTTACATGGACAACAAGCTTTAATATTTCTCATAATAAAAATACTGTAGAAAGAATTCAAACCAGAGATAATCAATTAAGACCATCGTTATTAGGATACGGAGTAAATGCAGTTTTTGCCATTAAAACTGCTGGTATAGATAGTAATGGGTTGCCATTATTTTGGAAAGATGGTAAGAAAGTAACAGCAGTAGATTTTTATAACTTATCAGAAGGAGTTGATGGAAGTCAATTAACCGATGAAGAGCATAGAAATTTATATACCTATGTAGGTAATGGAGATCCTGAGTTTAGTGGAGGTTTCATCAATAAATTTCAGTATAAAGATTTCAGTTTAAGTATAGCTACAAACTTTAATTTAAATCAAACAGTTAGAAGAACACCTTCGTATCACCCAACACAGGTAAGTCCAAATTACAACTTTAATAAAGAAGTGTTACAAGCAGGTACAGGGAATTACCCAGCGTTGATAGGAAGTGCAACACCAGGTTTTGACACTGATTTAGTTTACAGTTGGTATCATACTTATGATTCAGGTAATACGTTTAGAGATTTAGATATTTGGGTAGATAAAATTTCATACATAAGAGTTAATAGCATAAAGTTTGGATACAATGTGCCAAGTAAGTACTTAGAAAGTATGAATGTTTCAAGATTAAGCTTTAACCTAGAAGGAAGAAATCTATTTGTTTTCGGAACAGATTACGATGGATATTTCGATCCTGAAACTTTTGGTAGTCCATACTCACAGCCAATACCAAAAATTATTTCTTTCGGATTCAACCTTTCTTTTTAAAAAATATAGAAATGAGAAAACACATATATATATTATTCATAGCAGTAGTGAGCATGGTTTCGTGTGATGACTATTTAGATGTAGAACCAATAGGACAAATAATTCCTAAATCGGTTGAAGATTACAGAAGTTTTTTAACAACAGCTTATGGTATAGAAAAGAATAACCATGTATTAACAACATATAGAAGTGATGAACTTCAATTAACTAAAGCATCTTTAGGATCAGAACAGTATGAAGATCTTTTTATTTGGAATGATGCCGGTGCGTCACCACTAACAACAGCTTTTTCGTATGCTAGTTTTTATAAAATAATCTTTCATGCAAACCACGTTATAGAAAATCAAGCTGAAATTACTGGAGAGGCTACTCAAATTAATCAATTGGTAGGAGAGGCGTATGCCTTAAGAGCTTTGCAATATTTTCAGTTGGTTAACTTATATGGTAAAGCTTATAACAGTACAACTGCTAATAGCGATGGAGGAGTGCCTGTTGTAACTGAGTATAATTTAGATCAGAAATATGATATTCAATCGGTTGAAGAAGTTTATAAACAAATCTTACAAGATATTACAAATGCAGAAACACGTTTAAATGTTACACAACAACAAACAGGCTTAAATTATAGATTCTCAACAATAGCTTTAAAAAGCTTAAAAGCGAAGGTGTTTTTATCTAAAAATCAATGGCAACAAGCTATTGATGCAGCTAAAGAAGCATTGGCTATAAAAAATACTGTTCAAGATTTAAACTCAGATAGTTCTATAATGCCTTCAGAATTTAATTCAGTAGAATCTATTTTAGCCTTAGATATGGTATCTTCTTTTGATATCACTACTTACGCTTCTATGTCTGATACTTTTTTAAGTAAATACGATAGAACAAATGATTTAAGATTCAACATATATTTTAAGAAAGAAGGAACAGTTTATAGAGCTGCTAAAACAGCTAATATTAAGTATAGATCTACCTTTAGGGTAGCAGAACTGTATTTGATTTTAGCAGAAGCGTATACGCAACAAAGCGAATTAAGTTTAGCAAAAACAGAATTGTTAGCGTTTGCAAAAAACAGATATACTCCGTCTAAAATGACGACGTATACAACATATATCAACTCTTTAAACAAACAAGAGTTGTATGAAGAAATATTAGATGAGCGTGCACGTGAGTTTGCAATTGAAGGTCAACGTTGGAATGATTTAAAGAGAACTACACAACCACAAATTGTAAAGTGGTATGAAGGAAAAAATTACACATTACAAAAAAATGATAGTAGATATGTAGTTCAGTTTCCTAACGATGCTAAAATAAATAACCCAAACTTTTAAAGTATAATCCGTGATTATCGAACGGAATAAAAGAAGTCGATAGTAAAATACTAATTTTTAAATTTTTACATTATGAAAAAAGTTTTCCCTTTTTTGTCTTTAATTATAGCACTTGTAATGGTAAGTTGCTCTAGCGATGATAGTGACAAAATAGTACAATCATCATTAAACAGTATTACAAGTTTTAATATAGACTTTGAAGGATTAACTGAAGACGATGTTGTTTACGATTTAGGAAACAATATTACAATCAGTGTTCCTTTTAATACAAGCATTTCAGGTTTAGTACCTAATATTACTATTTCAGAAAAAGCTACAATTTCTCCAGCACCAGGACAACCAGTAAACTTTGTAGATGGTGAAGCTATGCCTTTTACGGTTACTGCTGAAAACGGTGATGAAAAAGTATACAATGTTACTATTAATATTCGTGGTGAAGTAGGTAGTGGTTCACAAATAAAAACGTATCATTTTAAAGATGACTATAGCGAAAGTATTACTACATATACTTATGACGAAAACTCTAATTTTATTAACTCATATGTTGTAGAAGAAGGTGGAGTTACTAGAACTTATACGATTGTATATAATAATAAAAATCAAGTAATAGAAGTAAAGTCCGATACAAAAAGCACTGTGTATACATATAATGATACAGATTTAATTGTAAGTGCTGTTGAGAAGGAAGATGGTATAGAAGTATATACATATACATATACATATGATACAGAAAATAGATTGGAGAAAAAAGAGAGGCTGAATAAAGAGAATGGTAGAGTAGCTAATACAAGTTATATATATAACGAAGAAGGAAATGTTAAAACAGAAACAGTAGGTACTGAGGCGTTAGAGAATACTTATGATGAGAAAAACAACCCTTTTAAAGGAGTATATCCTACAGCTTTTGCTAAAATTAATGTAGGAACAGGGTTAGATGGAGTAAATATAAATAATCCTACGCAGGGAAGTTTTTCAAGCGATACTCCGGTAACTTATGTATATAATACAGACGGTTACCCATTAACGGCTTCGTATGTTGTATTCGGTTTTATCAATACTAGTATTACATACACATATTATTAATTAATGTTTATTCCCCAGCAAAGCACTCTTAGAATTTATTTCTAAGGGTGTTTTTTTATCCCAAAATTTATGAGAAAAATAATAATGCTTATCACAGCTTTTTTAGTAGTAAGCTGCAATACTGGTGAAACTAAAAAAGAAGAAATAGTAGAAAACGTAACAAAAGAAGATAAATTAAAAGAACTGTACTTAAAAACAGTAAAACCGTTGTTTAAAGAGTTTGCAGGTGTTGATATTCCAAATGAATTTAGAATTGACAAAGAAGACACTACTGTAAATGCAGGAGCGGCAATGAACTATGTTGAAGTAAGCCAAGGTTTAATAGAGTACGATAAAGATTATATAAAAGCTTTTGTATTGGCACATGAGTTAGGACATATTGTAACACTAAAACAAGCAGAGCAATTTAATTTAGGATCAGAAATACCTAACGGAAATAAAACAAACGCATATAAAAAAGCAGAATATCTTGCCGATATTATAGCGGTTCATTTAATTACTACACAAGAGGTGGAGCTAGGAAATGATTTAACAACAAATTTTGAAGTTTTACAAAACTTGTTAGGACCAGAAATCTTTACACATCCAGGAGCAGTTGATAGAGTAGCATTGATGAAAGACTATATAGAAAAAAGTACGAATAAAAATGCAAACATCATTTACCAAGAAATAATTGAAAAAATATGGAATATGGAATAAAAAAACACCCTTTTAAAAGGGTGTTTTTTTACTCTAAAATTATTGGAAACGTGCTTTTATAGAAGCGAAGAGAGTGTTGTAAACTTGTGTAAGAAATTAACCTTATAAAGTGTTGGTTGTTCGCTTTTTTGTCAATTTTATATAATCTGATTCTATAATTTTTACATGAAATAAATCTCCTCTTTCAAAATTTTCTTGAATCCATTTTTTATATTTTACTCCTGCAAATATTCTTGGAGTTCCATTTTTATTTGCCGTTCGATTAATTTTTCCGATACAGTAATTTGATGATTTTTCTCCTAATTGAATTTTAATTTCTGATAAATCCTCTCCAAAAAATTCAGAATGCTTAACTCTAACATTGAAAAAACCATCGTTATAATACTTTTTACCTAATGCAACTACAAATTTATCTTCAAATTCATTATCGTTATAAATTGTTCTAGATGTTGGGCTATCATAATCTATTTTAATTTCTGTTTTCTCTTTTTTTTGATTCATTTTTTTCTTTCCATTATAATTCCATTCAGGTTCGTATTCTGCGATTAATGTATCTTCTAATCCGGCAGCAATATTAATTCTAAAATCACCAAAGTTTAATAAACCATTATCAGTTAGAATATAAATATCTATATTTTTTCCATTTTTTAGGAACTTTTCAATTTCCTTATTCACTCTAAAGTTTGTTCTTTGTGACTTGGAAGGTTTTTTATAACCATACATCCTTTGTGAAATTGTTTTTACAGTCTTTCCAATATATTTTATGTTATCATTGCATACAAAGCAATAAAGAATATTCTTTTCGAAGTTATAAGAAATTAAATCATATTCTAATTCATTATTCTTTATTAACCAATTTCCTGCTTTGATAAAACCGATATTTTTTAATCTTTTCATGTTTCAATCGTAATTAAGCTCAAAGTGATTGAGGATATCATATCCATCAATAGCCAATTTAGTAATTTAAAAATTAAGCTTAAACAAAAAAGCAACCTCAAATGAGATTGCTTTTTTAATATTATTTAGCAGAATAATTAATTCAACATTTGCCATAATTTATCTTTCAGTTCTGTTAAACCTTGTTGGGCAACAGAAGAGATAAAAATAGTTTCAATACCTTTTGGTAAATCTTGTTTAATTTCTTCTTTTAATTCGTCGTCTAACATATCCGATTTCGAAATAGCTAACAAACGATCTTTATCTAACAATTCAGGATTGTGCTTGCGTAATTCATTCAATAAGATGTCATATTCTTTTTGAATATCTTCACTGTCGGCAGGAATTAAAAAGAGTAGGGTAGAGTTACGTTCAATATGACGTAAAAAGTGATGTCCTAAACCTTTTCCTTCAGCAGCTCCTTCAATAATTCCAGGAATATCTGCCATTACAAAACTCTGGTGATTACGGTATTCTACAATTCCTAAGTTAGGTTTTAGGGTCGTAAACGCATAATCAGCAATTTTCGGTTTTGCTGCGGTAATAACTGATAATAACGTTGATTTTCCAGCATTTGGGAAACCAACTAAACCAACATCAGCTAAAACTTTTAACTCAATACGATACCAACCCTCCTGTCCGTCAATACCTGGTTGCGCATAACGAGGTGTTTGGTTTGTAGATGACTTAAAATGCCAGTTACCACGACCGCCTTTACCACCTTCTAATAAGATGATTTCTTGTCCGTCTTCAATAACTTCATGTAAAATTTCGTCAGTATCAGCATCACGGATAATAGTTCCTAATGGAACAGGAATTATAACATCAGCACCATCATGACCTGTGCTACGACTAGCACTACCATCACCACCATGTTCTGCTCTAAAATGACGTTTAAATTTTAAATGGAAAAGTGTCCACATATTCTTATCTCCACGTAAAATTACGTGTCCACCACGACCACCATCACCACCATCAGGACCACCTTTGGTGATATACTTTTCGCGATGTAAGTGAGCAGATCCACGACCACCTTTACCAGATGAGGCGTAAATTTTTATATAGTCGACAAAATTTCCTTCAGTCATTGTTTTGGGTTTTAGGTTAAAGATAAAAGGCAAAAGAACATTTGCCCTTAACCTTTACCTTTTTGTTTGTTTATAATGTATCAAATACGTCTGATAAACGTTGTGTGATCTCTTCAATAGAACCAACTCCGTTTATGCCGTAGTAATTACCTTGAGCTTGATAAAAATCTTTTAAAACAGCTGTTTTAGTGTTGTACTCGTTAAAACGATTACGAATTTTACTTTCGTCCATATCGTCAGAACGACCACTTGTTTTTCCTCTTTCTAAAATACGGTCAACTAGTAAGTCTTCAGGAACTTCTAAAGCAACCATTCCGTTAATGCGCTCACCTTTTTCAGCTAAAAATGCATCTAAAGCTTCTGCTTGAGATTCTGTACGAGGAAAACCATCAAAAATAAATCCTGCTACGTCAGCATTTTTGTTAACCTCTTCTTTTAACATGTTAATTGTAACTTCATCAGGAACTAAATCACCAGCATCAATATATGTTTTTGCTAATAACCCTAATTCAGTTTGATTTTTAATATTAAATCGGAATACGTCTCCTGTAGAAATGTGTACTAAATTGTATTTTTCTTTTAAAATTTCTGCTTGTGTACCTTTTCCTGCACCTGGAGGACCGAATAATACGATGTTTTTCATTTTGGGTTGTGTTGTTAATTGATAAATAGCGGGTAAATTTCTACCAAAACCTTTGTAATCTAAACCGTAACCAACAATAAACTTGTCTTCAATACCTTTTCCGATATAGTCTATATGTAATTCTTTACGATACACATCTGGTTTGTAAAAAAGTGTAACTATTTTTAATTCTTTTAAATTTTTTGTAGAAAAAATCTCGTAGATTTCTTGAAGTGTTGTTCCAGTATCAATAATATCTTCTAAAATGATAACAGTACGTCCTGTCAAGTCTTCGTTAAGACCTATTAAACTTTTTACATTTTCTGTTGAACTAGTACCTTCATAGGAAGATAATTTTACAAAGCTTATTTCACAATCACCTTTGTATTGACGTAAAAAATCGGCAGTAAAAACAAAGCAACCGTTTAAAATTCCTATAAAAACAGGAACCTCGTCTTTTGGTAAATCATTTTTAACTTGTTTAGCTAAAGATGCAATAATAGTAGAGATTTCATTAGCTGAAATGAACTCTTTAAAATATAAATCGTGAAGTTTTGTAATTTTCATCAGAATGCAAAGATAGTTTCTTGATATTAAATGAAAAAACCGTTTTGAATAAACTTCAAAACGGTTTTATATATGTTTAAGTAGCGCTTATTTGTTTTCTTCTTTTTTTGAAACGTCGAACATAATTGGTGTTGCAACGAATAAAGAAGAGTAAGTACCTACCACTACACCTACGATTAATGCGAACATGAATCCTTTAATACTGTCTCCTCCGAAGAAGAAGATAGCTAACATTACTAATAATGTTGTTAAAGAGGTGTTGATAGTTCTTCCTAAAGTACTACATAATGCTTTGTTTACTAAGTTAGCAGTAACTGAATTTTTACCCTCAGTAAACTCTCTAATTCTATCAAAAATTACCACGGTATCGTTTAATGAATATCCTACTACGGTTAAGATAGCAGCGATAAACGACTGACCGATTTCCATATCAAATGGCATGAATTTGTAAAGTAAAGAGAATACTCCTAATACTACTAATACATCATGGAAAACAGCAACTACTGCACCGATAGAGTAAGCCATTTTTCTAAAACGTAATAAGATATATAAGAATACTACAATTAACGATCCTAATACCGCCCATAAAGCAGCCTGCTTAATGTCGTCAGCAATTGTAGGTTCTACTTTCATATAACTCATAATTCCGTTTCCAGCTTTTTCAAAACCTGGTTTGAAATCTTCGTAAGAAGTATTTCCTAAGTGAGACTTTAATCCGTTGTATAAAGCAGTTTGTACTTCGTCATCAACTTCAGTCCCTTCCTCGTCAATTTTAAAGGCAGTTGTAATTTTTAATTGATGATCAGATCCGTAAGTTTTAACTTCAGGAGCAGTACCGAATACAGTTTTTAATTCTTCAGCAACCTCGTTACCTTTCATAGCTTCGTCAAAACGAACTACATAAGAACGACCTCCTTTAAAGTCAATTCCTTGTTTTAATCCTACAGTGAATATAGAAACTAAACCAACAACGATGAAGAACCCTGAAATGATATAAGCGATTTTACGTTTTTGTAAAAACTCGATAGAGATGTTTTTAAACCAGTTTTTAGAGATGTTAGTGTTAAATGTTAAATTACTTCCTTTGTTAACAGCACCATCTATAAATAAACGAGTAATAAAAATGGCTGTAAATAAAGAAGTACCAATACCTAACATTAAAGTGTAAGCAAAACCTTTAATAGGTCCAGTACCAAAAATAAATAAAATAACACCTGTTAAGAATGTGGTGATATTAGCATCAATAATAGCAGATAAAGCTCCTTTAAAACTAAACCCTTCTTCTACTGATTCTGATAAATTTTTACCTCCGCTTAAAGCTTCTTTAATTCTTTCGAAAATAATAACGTTTGCATCTACAGACATACCTATAGTTAAGATAATACCTGCAATACCTGGCAATGTTAAGACAGCTCCAAAAGAAGCCAACCAGCCAAAGATGAATAAAATGTTTACTACCAAAGCAATATTAGCATATAACCCAGCTTTACCATAATATAAGAACATCCAAACTAAAACTAAAATAATAGCTAATCCGAATGATGCCATACTTGCATCGATAGATTCTTTACCTAAAGAAGGTCCAACTACTTCCATTTGAATAGCTCTAGCAGGTGCAGGTAATTTACCAGCTTTTAATACAGTTGCAATATCTTGTGCTTCTGTAACGGTCATAGAACCACCAGAGATTTGAGTGCTACCTCCAGAAATTACTTGGTTTACACTAGGGGCTGTATATACATAATTATCTAAAACAACAGCAACGAATTTACCAACGTTTTCACCTGTCATTTTAGCCCATTGTTTTGTTCCTGTAGCATTCATTAACATAGATACCACAGGTTTACTCATTTCATTATACTCTTGCTTAGCATCGGCAATAACGTCACCATCAATTGGAGCTTTATCTTTTCTATTAGACTTAATAGCATATAAGTTTATGATTTCACTACCATCAGCACCTGGCTGTGCTTTATAATCCCATAAAAACTTAGTGTATTTTAAGTTGTTAGGTAACAAAGCTTTTACTTCTTTGTTGTGTAAAAAACTATTAACTTTTGCTGTGTCTTGAACTCTAGCTTGCGCTACTAAAGGACTCACTTGTTGAGGACTTTGAGTTACATTAGGGTATAAGTAAGTAAATAAATTCTTTTGAGTTTCAACATTTGTTGAATCAGCAGACTCACCTAATAAATCATCAATATTATCAGCTGTTTTAGTAGTGTCTTTAACTTCTTCAGTAGCTGAGTCATCTTTTAATAATTCAGCAACTTTAGCATTCGCAGTAAAGAAAAAGTTTTGTACATCAGCATTTGTGTGTACTTCCCAAAATTGTAATTCAGCAGTACTTTGTAATAATTTTTGAGCACGATCAATATCTTTTGCTCCTGGTAATTCTACTTGAATTCTACCAGAAGTTCCAATACGTTGGATGTTTGGTTGTACAACCCCAAATTTATCAATACGACTACGTAATACTTCAAAAGCAGTGTTGATAGAAGTGTTGATTTCTTCTTGTAAAGTCGATTTAACCTGCTCGTTGGTTTTATTGAAGTCTATTTTATCACGTAAAGATTTAGTCCCAAAAATGCTTGGGTCACTTAATTTAACGTTACCGTTGCTTAATTTTTCGAATTCATCGTAGAATAAATCTAAGTAATTCGCTTGACTGTTCTTTTGAGCTTCATCAGCATTTTTTAATGCTTGCTTAAAAGTTGTGTTTTGAGAATCGTTAGATAATCCAATTAAGATATCTTTTACTGATACCTGTAAAATTGCATTAATACCCCCTTTTAAATCAAGACCAAGGTTCATTTCCTTGTCTTTGATGTCGTTGTAAGAGTACTTAGCAAATCCTAAGTTTACTACTTCTTTGTTAGCTACGCTATCTAAGTATTTTCTTTCATATCTTGCTAAAGCTCTTCCATTGTTATCACTAACATTTGCTTTCGCATACTGTTTCGCGCTGTCTTCTACCTTATTGGCGAAAAACGAGAACGATAATTGATAAATACTTACTAAACCAAAAAGTATAGCAAATAATTTAATTAATCCTTTGTTTTGCATTGTAAATAATTTAAATCGACTTTATTTTAAAAACGTGCAAATATAGCGTTTCGTTAAAAGAAAAGCCAATTCTTTTATCATATTTATGTAATAAGCTAATAATTGGGGAATAAATGCTAACAAAAGTCAGTTTTTGTAGGGATTATATTGCGTATATTTACCTACTTTTTACAACAAACAAATAACTTAAATTTTAAACAATTTGCCATGGCGCATTTAACCGATATCGAGATTGCTCAAGCAAAAGAATTACAACATATTAAACATATAGCCAGTAAATTAAAAGTAAGTGAAGATGACTTAGAAATGTATGGAAAGTACAAAGCTAAATTACCACTTGATTTAATTGATGAAGAAAAAATAAAAGAGAATAATTTAGTGTTGGTAACAGCATTAACTCCGACACCAGCAGGTGAAGGAAAAACAACAGTTTCTATTGGGTTAACTGAAGGATTAAACAAAGTAGGAAAACAAGCTGCTGTCGTATTACGTGAACCTTCATTAGGGCCTGTTTTTGGTATTAAAGGAGGTGCTGCAGGTGGAGGGTACTCTCAGGTAGTTCCTATGGAAGATATCAATTTACATTTTACTGGAGATTTTAATGCTATTGAAAAAGCAAACAATTTATTATCAGCGTTAATTGATAACAATTTACAGAGTAGCGTTAATAATTTAAATATTGACCCAAGAACTATTTTATGGAAGCGTGTAATAGATATGAACGATCGAGCTTTACGTCAAATAACGATTGGATTAGGAGGAACAGCTAATGGAATTCCTCGAGAAGACGGATTCAATATTACGCCAGCATCTGAAGTAATGGCAATTCTTTGCATGGCAACTAGTTTTGACGATTTAAAAGAACGTTTAGGGAATATTTTTATTGGATTTACTTTTGATAAAAAACCAGTTTTTGCTCGTGATTTAAAAGCACAAGATGCTATGGCTATCTTATTAAAAGATGCGATAAAACCTAACTTAGTACAAACATTGGAAGAGAATCCTGCAATTATTCATGGTGGACCTTTTGCAAATATCGCACAAGGAACAAACACAATTATTGCGACTAAAATGGGATTGTCATTATCAAATTATGTTGTTACAGAAGCAGGTTTTGGTGCAGATTTAGGAGCTGAGAAATTTTTGAATATCAAATCACAATATGCAGGATTAAACCCTAAATGTGTGGTATTGGTAGCTACTATTAGAGCATTGCGTCATCACGGAGGTTCACCAAAAGAAGAATACAATACGCCGAGTTTAGAACGAGTACAGAATGGGTTCAAAAACCTTGAAAAGCATATTGAAAATATTAGAAAGTTCAATATTGAACCTGTTGTAGCTATTAATTCTTTTATTTCTGATACTGATGAAGAGGTACAGTTTGTAATTGACGCTTGTGCTAAATTAGGAGTGCAAGCAGTCGTTTCAGAAGGATGGGCTAAAGGAGGTGAAGGAACTAAAAAATTAGCCGAAGCTGTGGTTGATGTAGTTGAAAATAAAGCAACTCAATACAAACCGTTGTACAATTGGAAAAGTCCTGTAAAAGAGAAAATAGAAAAGATAGCTAAAGAGATTTACGGTGCTAGTGGAGTAACTTACGATAAAAAAGCAGAATTAAACTTGCGAAGAATAGATAGGTTAGGTTTTAATGATTTTGCTATTTGTATGGCTAAAACTCAAAAGTCTTTTTCTGATAATGAAAGTTTAACAGGAAGGCCGGAAGGGTTTACCGTAAATGTTCGTGAAATAGAAATTGCAGCTGGTGCACAATTTATCATTCCTATTTTAGGAAAAATGATGCGTATGCCTGGGTTACCTGCAGTGCCAGCATCAGAAAACATGAAGATTGATAATAACGGAGTAATCTCTGGTTTATCTTAAAAAGGTAGAATAGCACATAAAAAAATCCCGAGTTTGTAACTCGGGATTTTTTGTTAAAAATATTCGAAGCTAAAACTTATTTACTGATTAGATTGTCTAATTTTATGTTTTTCAGAGTTTCTAAGCTTCCTTCTATAGAATTTAGTTCTCCTTTTAAATCGTATTTTTTACCATTTACCGTAACAAGTATTCCAATGCTATTAATTTTGTTTTCTTCACCTTTTTGATAGATTTGGTAAGTTGCATTCCTGTTTTTAAAGGTCAATGTGTTATCTTTCCTATTGAGGGTGAAATTATGATTTTCTTGTATCGTTTCAAGAGGAAATGAAAATTCTACAACTCCGTTAGGCTTAATCAACGCATAATTAAGCTCTAGATTATTGATGCTGAATAGAACAACTTGTTTTTGGTTTTTAATAAGATTAAATGATAGAATTTCAGAAAGTCCGTCATACTCTAAATCTAGTGTTTTTGTAGTTTTTTTGCTTTTTTTATTGTTACTCCATTCTGTTGTAGTAGTCGAATAAAAAGGAGCATTTTCAGCACTTTCTTCTATGATTAGAGTAGGGGTTGGTATATTGTTAACTACTTTAAAAGTTGAATATTGATGCCAGCAACAACCACTTTTTGTGATAGTGTGAATGGTTTTTGTTTTCTCATTCGTTTGAAACATACCACAGTATTCTTGTGCTAATCGAGTAAACTCAGAACTAAATGTTAGTTTGTTATTAACTTCTAGATATATTCTAAAAGATGGACCATGATAGCAGCTAAATTGACCATCCATAATGGCTAAATCTTTAATACCATCAAAATTAAAATCTTTATATATTAAAATACTTTGTTCTCCATAAGGAAGTTCTAAAATATTAGTTTTAAGAACCCCTATGGTCTCTAATTCAAAGGTTAATTCGTCGGAGTAGATTTCTATTATTTTTGTATTTGTTTTAGAGTCAAAAACGACAACACTTCCTTTTTTAAAAATTTCATTTTCATAACCTTTTTCAATAGTCAACAGTCCTTTATATTTTTCTGAAAAACCTTTAATCTCGTATTTGGTTTGACTAAATGTGTTCAGGAAAGTGAAAATTAGTAAGAGTGTTAAATTCTTTTTCATTAATTAATTTGTTAAGTGTATTAATTTCAAATAGCTTTTTTATACAGATAAAATTATCTAAAAAATGTAAAAGGTTAAACCAAAAAACAACCCTTAGGTTACAGAAGTAGCCAGATGAGGGTTGCTTTTTTTATGTTAACGAGTGTGAGGTTAATTTACACCACGTTGTTTGTTTATTTCATCTTGTAATTGTCTACGTAATTTTTGTTCTTTTTCTATAGACTTCCTTTTGTATTGCTCAAACTCTTCTTCAGTGTCAGCTAATAAACTCTTAGTTTCTTTAGTAACTACATTACTATTATTAAAACGATAAATAAAGAAAGCTAATCCAGCTAATAATGAAAAAATAATACCCCATACAATAGTGTTATAGGTAGCCTTGTCTAAAGGAATTCCAATAAATGAAATCGCATCTTCTTTACCAATAGAAGTAGCTAAATCCGTATTTAGAGTATCAATTTTTGTTTGTAACTCAGTAATACTTTTTTGTTGTTCGTTTATTTTAACTTGTTTAGAAGCAGCATCTGTTTTAATTACCTTTATACTGTCTAATATACTTTTTTGAAGTCTTAAGTATTCATTCTTCTTTATTACTTTATAAATCTGGTAATTATTTGATTTTTTATAAAGTTCATTAAATTGATTCTCAACAGTATTTGGTTGTTCAGGAAGGTTTTCTTGAGCGATAATACTTTGAGTAAAAATAAAGATGAATGCTATTTTGAAAAATTTCATAGGATTGGTATTTTATTTCAATTGATGAATATAAGATGGTTTAAAAAAACCCAAACGTTTAGGTTTGGGTTTTTAGTATAAGCAAGGTTATGAAACTTATTTTACTTTCTCTACAATGGCCTTAAAAGCTTCTGGGTTGTTCATAGCTAAATCAGCTAAAACCTTACGGTTTAACTCGATATTGTTAGCTTTAACTTTACCCATAAACTGTGAGTAAGACATTCCGAACTGACGAGCTCCAGCGTTAATACGTTGAATCCATAATGAACGGAAGTTTCTCTTGTTGTTTTTACGGTCACGGTATGCATAAAGCATTCCTTTTTCAACCGCATTCTTTGCTACTGTGTAAACGTTCTTACGACGTCCAAAGTAACCTTTTGCTTGCTTCAAGATTTTCTTTCTTCTATTTCTTGAAGCTACTGAATTTACTGATCTTGGCATAATTCAAATGTGTTTTTGTAGTAGGCGACTTATTTAAAAGTACTTTATTGAGCCTAACTCCATGGTTAATAATTAATTTACTACCTAGCTAACAATTATTTTAATACTAATTGTTGCTTAATGTTAGCTTCATCAGACTTGTGTACTAATGTAGCGTGTGTTAATGCAAGCTTACGTTTTTTAGACTTCTTTGTTAAGATGTGACTTTTAAACGCGTGCTTTCTTTTGATTTTTCCAGAACCAGTTAACTTGAAACGTTTCTTGGCACTAGATTTTGTTTTAATTTTAGGCATCTTTGATCTTTAGTTTTATCTTGCTTATATTATCGTTACAGATTTGTTTATTTAACCTTTTTAGGGGCGATAAACATAATCATACGTTTTCCTTCCAATTTTGGCATTTGCTCTACTTTACCATATTCTTCTAGTTCTTGAGCTAGTTTTAATAGTAAAATTTGTCCTTGTTCTTTAAATACAATCGAACGTCCTTTAAAGAAAACAAATGCTTTTAATTTTGCTCCGTCTTGTAAAAACTTAACGGCATGTTTCTTTTTAAACTCATAATCATGTTCATCAGTCTGAGGTCCGAAACGAATTTCTTTTACAGTAACTTTGGTAGCTTTTGCTTTTAAAGCTTTTTCACGTTTCTTTTGCTCGTATAAGAACTTTTTGTAATCAATAACTTTACAAACAGGAGGAACAGCTTTAGGTGAAATTTCAACTAAATCTAATTCTAACTCTCGTGCAATCTCTTTAGCTTTAGCCAAAGGGTATACACCTACTTCTACGTTATCGCCTACTAGACGAACTTCATCAACATATTTAATCTTATCGTTAATTCTATGTTGATCTTCTTTAATTACTCTTGCGGGTCTTCTACCGCCTTTTCTTCTAATTGCTATGACTTATAAATTTAAAATTACTATCTATTTTTTTAACTACCGAAAGGAACTAATGTTTTACTAACTTCATTCTGTATTAGAGAAATGAACTCTTCTATAGTAAATGTACCTAGGTCTCCTTCGCCATGTTTCCTTACAGATACTGTGCCATCTTTTTCTTCTTGTTCACCAACAATTACCATAAATGGTATTTTGTTAACTTCGGCATCACGAATCTTTCTTCCCGTCTTTTCGTTGCGATCATCAACGAGGGCGCGAATTTCGGAATTTTCCAACAAAGTTAAAACTTTTTTGGTATAATTTTGATATTTCTCACTGATTGGCAGTATAATAACTTGTTCTGGGGTTAACCAAAGAGGGAAATTTCCACCAGTATGTTCTAATAAAACAGCAATGAAACGTTCCATAGAACCAAATGGTGCACGGTGAATCATTACAGGACGGTGTAATTGGTTATCAGCTCCTTTATAATGTAAATCGAAACGTTCTGGTAAGTTGTAATCTACCTGAATAGTTCCTAACTGCCAACTTCTACCTAAAGCATCTTTTACCATAAAGTCTAACTTCGGTCCATAAAAAGCTGCTTCACCTTCTTCAATTACATAATCTAAACCTTTATCTTTTGCGGCATTGATAATTGCTTGTTCAGCTTTTTCCCAATTTTCAACAGAACCAATATATTTATCAGGATTTTCCATATCTCTGATAGAAACTTGAGCGGTAAAGTTTTCAAAACCTAATGATCCGAATACATATAGTACAAGGTCAATTACGTTTTTAAACTCTTCATCTAATTGTTCTGGAGTACAGAAAATATGTGCATCATCTTGAGTAAAACCACGTACACGTGTTAAACCGTGTAGTTCACCACTTTGCTCATATCTATATACAGTACCAAATTCAGCAAACCGTTTAGGTAAATCTTTATATGAATAAGGTTTATGGTTGTAAACTTCACAGTGATGCGGACAGTTCATAGGTTTCAATAAAAACTCCTCATCTTCTTTAGGGGTAGTAATCGGTTGAAAACTATCTTCACCATATTTAGCATAGTGACCAGAAGTAACATATAATTCTTTCTGACCAATATGAGGAGTCATCACCATTTCATATCCAGCTTTCTTTTGAGCGGCTTTTAAGAAGTCTTCAAGTCTATTACGTAAAGCAGCTCCTTTAGGTAACCATAAAGGTAAACCTTGTCCTACTTTTTGAGAAAAAGTGAAAAGTTCTAATTCTTTTCCAAGTTTTCTATGATCACGTTTTTTGGCTTCTTCAAGAAGTTCTAAATATTCTTTTAATTCTTTTTGCTTCGGAAAAGATATTCCGTACACACGAGTAAGCTGATTGTTCTTTTCATCACCGCGCCAATATGCACCAGCAACATTCATAATCTTTACAGCTTTGATAATTCCAGTATTTGGAATGTGTCCTCCACGACATAAATCGGTAAAATCACTATGGTCGCAAAAAGTAATATCACCGTCCTCTAAACCTTCAATAAGCTCCACCTTATATTGGTTGTCTTGTGCTTTATAATAAGCTAAAGCATCAGCTTTAGAAATAGAACGCATTTTAAACTCTGCTTTTTCGCGAGCACGCTCTAAAAATTTCTTTTCTATTTTATCAAAGTCTTTTTCAGAAATGGTGTCCTCACCAAAATCAACATCATAGTAAAACCCATTTTCAATAGCAGGTCCTATGGTTAACTTTGCGTTCGGATAAAAATCTTGAATAGCTTGTGCTAATACGTGAGCCGAAGAGTGCCAAAATGCTTTCTTACCTGCATTATCGTTAAAGGTGTATAAAACTAACGAGCCGTCTGTGGTAAGTGGGGTGGTGGTTTCAATAGTGTTTCCTTCAAAACTGGCAGAAATAACATTTCTAGCTAAACCTTCACTAATACTTTTTGCAACATCCATTGGAGTGTTGTTCTTTTCAAATTCTTTGACGCTCCCGTCAGGCAATGTAATCTTAATCATTATATATATCTGTTATGTGTAATTTCCTTACAAGTGGAAATTTTGAAATGCAAAGATATTGTAAAAGCATTTTTAATACAATATATATATAAGGTATTTCAAATAAGCTAATCTATTTGTGTGGGCGTTCCACTTTGT
>Ga0193960_1000263_pt1 | contig 21737 bp, 21 predicted proteins | sample FB_3_MG_FD_140338 | JGI IMG/M metagenome (GOLD analysis project Ga0193960, IMG submission 140338) | Microbial mat bacterial communities from the Broadkill River, Lewes, Delaware, United States - FB_3_MG | ecosystem: Environmental > Aquatic > Freshwater > River > Microbial mats | place: USA... | reverse complement strand
GGGGGGGAACGTATGGGAAAAATGTTAAGAAGGTTAATCGGTCGCTGTGGTACCGCTCTGGGAGTGAGTCTGTTGTCCCTGCCTGCTGTGGCGGCGGAGTTTGGTGTTGGCATTTCTCTGTTGGAAGAAGGGGCGGTTATTTATGCGCCCATTAATCTGGGGGAGCACTGGCGTATCGAACCTGTTGTCAGCATTGAGCATCTCGAAACTCGTCACAAGCAATACGATGATTTTTATCGGGAAATAACATTAGGTGCCGGGGGCTTTTATCGCTATGCCCTGTCGGAACCTCGTACCGAAGTGTATCTGGGAACCCGCCTGCTGATGTTGCGACGCGATGAAACCGAGTATAAAACCACGTCAATGAACCGCTTGCATCGTACAGATAGTGAATACCAAGGCTATCAATCCAGTTTACTGGCGGGTGTGGATTATTACTTCTCTGATGCGTTTTCGATCGGTGGGGAAGTGGGGTTGGAGTACACTGATGTGGATGTGACCTTCGCCAACACCATGATGGGGCGGGATAAGGCCAGCACTTCCGATACCCGCACCCGCTCTAACCTGATTGCGCGTTACTATTTCTGACAGACGGAATTGTCTTGCGGCAGGATGCCGTCATCACGAGCTTCTTGCAGAGACACTCGGCCAATAAACCAGAGTGGATAGGTTTTGCTGGAGTCAAAGCGATCAGGTATATCTTCCCGCTCTTTCAGAGCTGTGATCAGATCGGTCAGGCGAAACCAGATCCAGTCCTTGCGCTCTCCAACGGTGCCACAACGCGACGCTTCAATTTTGGCCGAGTCGACAAACGGCACTTCATATACGTAGGTGTGAAAAGTTCCAATCGCTGAACTCTCCAGTGGTTCCAGATCCTGAGCATCCGGCACCGGAAATACACAGCCGGTCTCCTCATGAAATTCCCGCGCCGCCGTTTGCGCAATGCTCTCGCCCTTGTCGGCACCTCCCCCAAACGCCGCCCAGCCATTGCGGTCTTTACCATTGTCGTAAGCCAGCAATACCAGAGCTTCGCCATTCTGGCAGGAGTAAGGGATCACTCCGGCGGGAGGCAAGGCAAGACTGGAGGCAGAAATGACCAGAGCAGGCAAAATGACAAAGCCGATCAACAAGTGTAAAAGCATGTAGGAGTCCTGTGTCTAAGTATCCGAATGTGGGGTGTGAGTATCTGAAATCAGCCGCAATCGGTTTTTAATCGATCTCTACAGTTGTTTAATAATGAAATCATTGCCCAGATAAGCCCCTTGTTCGATGTACCACCGATTGCCCAGATGTAATTCTTCTTCGACCACATTGTGACCGTGAATCAGAATATCAATACCTTCTATCGTATGATTCGAGCGGCTTTTAAAGGAACCACGTGACCAAATGCAGTGCGTTAGATCTTCCTCAGAAAAGTCCTTGAACTCACCCCAGTGATCACCCGGAAAGTCTGCATGGACAATGCCGTAGCGGGTATTGTTTGATCCGGTAACTTCAATGGCTAATGGCAACTGTTCGATCAATTCAAACCAGGCAGGCCATTGATCTGGTGCTGTTGAGGCAATCCATTCACCGCCGTGTGAAAACCAGAGCATTCGATCACTGTTGATTTTGTGCTTCATGGCGTTGAGCATCAGTAGTTCATGATTTCCCAATACAGAGAAGAACCAGGGGTGTTTCAACAGCTCCAGGGCATTAACAGATTCTGGGCCACGATCAATCAGGTCTCCAACGCAAATCAGTCGATCTGTTTGCGAGTTGAACCCTATGGTTTGTAGCTGTGCTTGCAGTCGAGGGACTTCGCCATGAATATCCCCGACGACAAAATCCCGGCCTTGTTGATTAATGCCTAATGTGAGCAGGTTTGGTTGCAACGTCATGCGGTATCCATACTAGATTTTCAAGCGTTTTATGAAGGAGAATGCTGTCTTCGGTAGCGCCTGGAGTGTGTTTCAGAAGGCCCCCAGCGGGCGATAAATGCCAGTGCCATCAGGAAGACAAACATATAGGCATTGGCCGGAATTTGTAAGTTGAAATCCACTGTTGAATGAATACCGATGGCAATAAGGCCCATGGTAGAAGCAAAGCCCATACCTTTATGCAGTTCACTGCGGCGTTTACGCATTGCTTGAATAGCTGTCCACAAGCTGAACAACACGGCAGAACCAAGTGCTGCAGTAGCAGGAGCACCGAACTCCATCAAAAACTGGAGGTAATCGTTGTGGGCGTTGTTGTTGAACACTTTCTGTATGATGTCGTCTTTCTTGAAAGCAGGATAGATATAGACAAAAGAACCTGCGCCTAAGCCTGTGATGGGTGAAGATTTCCACATATCAAGCGTATCGCGAGCAACCTCATCTCGGGTTTCGTGTGTGGTACTGGTGTTTTGGAGGCGCTCTGCAACTTTGCCCACACCAAAAAATGCACCAACAATTGCAATATCGATAATCATTAAGCTGGAAAGCAGGATGGTTGTGGAGCGTGTTTTGTGTTTCATCAATATCAGAGCCAGTAACCCCGCAATGGACATACTGGCAAAAAAAGCCGTATTACCCATGCGTGATCGAGTCATAACCAATGCAATTACCATCACAGCCAGGAGCAGACGAAGGATAACCTTATTGCTTAAAAGCATTATGATGAATTGACGTGCTCGTTCTCGCCATGAGCCATGATATTGAGTAGCTTGGGCAATTAACATGCCAATACCCAGTGCCAAGGCTATTTCCAGGTAGCCCGCTAGATGGTTTCGGTTAACAAAGGTACCGGTTGCATAATGTTGGTAGGTCCACTTTTTAATGAAAAAACCATATTCCAGTCCACTCATCACCATTACTGAACCATACACAGACTGTAATGCAGCAGATAAAACAATAATCCACACGGATCGGACCAAGCGTTCGGGAGTATTGAGCTCAAGCAGTGTCCATCCCAAAAAGCTGGCAAACCCTAACCCCTTCAACAGGGAGAGCTGGGTATCGTAGGGAGTTAACGTACTACCACTCAGCCATTGATAGCTAACCCATAACTGAGTCAGCCAGAGCACGCCGAGAGGCCAGACTGCTTTTGATAGTAGAAATAGTGAGTTGCTGCTAGGGATAGCAGTGGCAAAAGTATGTAATTTGACACTGAAAAATAGCATGGTAATGGCCGAGTAGAATCCCCATGCCCACTCCGTATTGGCTCCGAATGCAAGTGGCAGTGTAAATAGAAAAAACTGATAGAAACGCCAAGAGATTATAGACACGTCACATTCCGAAAAATAAGATGGCTAAAAGTATGTTATGAAGTGTATCAAAAGGCATAAAAAAACCCGGTGACAAACCGGGTTCTGGAGTGCTTCAGATGTAATTAAGCTGGGCTATCGCCACCAGGAGTGGTGGGGGCGGTAATAATATTGCCCAAATTAACCGAGCTGCCTGAATCGGAAGAGTTATTGCCATTGTTTTGGGCAACATTCAGTCCGGCATTCACCTGGTTGGCTGGAATGCCTGCTGTAGAAGCGGAACGTTCTACAACGGTTTGGCTGATGCCTGCCTGAGAGACACCTGCAACAGTTTGTACTGAGTTTATGCCAGCGTTGTTGGCAGCGACCATGACTTGAGCAACAGCAACATTGTTGGTAACAGCCGCGGCGGTAACACCTTGCACAGCGTCGGCTGGTTGAACACCCGGCACATTTGCAGCTGCAGCCATCACGTCATTGACATCGACACCTGCTCTTAAAGCAGCATCCGCTGCGGCTTCAATCACCGTTGCTGCAGGTATGCCAGATTCAATGACTGCAGCCATAATCATCTCGGCAGAAACACCGGCTTCCAGCATCTCTTGAGCAATAAGAGCATCACACTCCTCTCCAGTACAGACAGCGGCTGCATTTTGATAGGCTTCTGAGACTGATAAACCACTGTTCAAATCGGTTGCAATATCAGCCATCACCGGGAGGCTTGCAGTCAGAAGCACCCCTAGAATCAGTTTGCGCATAATAGTAATCCCTGATTTAAGTTAAATACTCTGGAATTTTACTCGCCTTTTTAGGTTGAGCCAAGTGTAGTGTTCTGGTTGAATATCCTGGACACCTCAAGAAGAGATAAACTCTTCACCAGCAGAGGTGTCAACCATGAGTCAGAAACGCAGTTACAAGCACTATCCGCCAGAATTTAAGGAAGAAGCCGTCTCTCTCGTGACTGAGCAAGGTTATTCCGTTCCAGAGGCAGTGAAGTCTCTGGGTATTGCCGCCAATTTGCTCTATCGGTGGAAGGAAAAACAGGCGCACTCAACCAGTGAATCAAAGCCTGCAGAAGCGGAGCTGGAAGATCTGAAACGCCTTCGTCAGGAAGTCAAAACCCTGCGGAAGGAGAAATAGATTTTAAAAAAGGCCAGCGCTTTCTTCGCGAAAGAAATGAAGTGATATACCGCTTCATTGACGATCACAGACAGAGCTATCCGGTACGGCTCTCTGTCGGGTGATGAACGTCAGTAAATCGGCGTTCTGCGCGTGGAAAGCTCGTCCAGCCAAGGTGACCACTGCGGAAGAATTGCACCTGTATGAAAATTTACTCGCGCAGGTATAGTTGGGTAGGCCATCGACAAACGCATGACCAGTCGATCCTTAATCAAAGCTTATAACCTCAGATAACCACCAAAAGGATTGGTGTTCCACAGTGATCGAGGGTCGCAGTACACCAGTGAATCCTTCGCCAAGCTGCTTAAGGGGTATGACATGAAAGCTTCAATGGGAGATGTTGGTGCATACTGGGACAACGCCGTGGTTGAACGCTTCTTTGGGAGTCTGAAACATGACTGGTTGTTCAAGGTGAACCAGCCGACACGAGTTCATATGAAACAGGATGTTGCAGCCTATATGAAGTATTACAATCTGGATCGACTGCACTCCTCGAAGGGTGATTTTCACCAGCGGGGTATGGGAAATTAGCCAATTAATATGCCCGGTTTTGTTGACCAGAACAAACCTAGGTAAAATAGGGAATTGTTCCCCTGAATTAGGAAGTTTACGCTGTGGATATGCTCTATCAAGTGGTGATTGTTTCTGGCCTGTTGGTGGTTTTGCTTACCGCATTGATTTTGGACTGGGCTTCACCTGACAAGTTATTTGTTGGGGTTGTTATTGTGTTGGTCGTATTCCGGGTTCTGGAGCCAGCTGTTGCTCTTAACGGATTGTCAAATATTGGTGTGGTTACAATTGCTGCGCTGTACGTTGTGGTTGCCGGATTAAGGGAGTCTGGTGCTACTCAGTTGTTGGGGAAATACTTGATTGGGAGTCCACAAACATCACGCAAGGCACTGATCCGGGTTTTACCTGTGGCTACAGGGTTGAGCGCCGTTGTCAATAATACTCCTGTCGTGGCTATGTTTACAGGTTTGTTACAAATGCAAAGTAAGCGCTTCCCGATCAAGCTTTCACGTGTTTTGATGCCTTTAAGCTACGCTTCTATACTCGGAGGGCTGTGTACGCTAATAGGAACAAGCACTAATTTGGTTGTAGATGGACTGGTTCAACAACAAGGCTTAAATGGTTTTACATTATTTGAATTGGCGTGGGTTGGGCTTCCAATAGTAATGGTCGGTTGGATTTATATTGCCATGTTTGGGCATTTGTTACTGCCCTTGCGTGAAGGAGCGATGGAGCAATTTGACCATGTTAGGGAGTACATGGTTGAAATGGAGGTTCTGTTAGAAAGTGAACTGAATGGAAAAAGTATTCAAGACGCTGGGTTGCGCAACTTGCCAGGATTGTTTTTGGTTGAGATCGAACGGGAAGGACAAATTTTATCTGCTGTTCGCCCACGAACTGTAATTGCGAGTGGAGATCGCTTGGTCTTTGCTGGCAGCCCTGAATCTGTGCTGGAATTAAGAAATATTCAGGGGCTGAAACTGGCTAATGAACAGAGATTTAAGCTGGATGGAAATAGATCTGATCGTCGGTTGTTTGAGGCGGTTTTGTCACCCTCAAATCCAATGATTGGTAAAACTATAAGGGAGTCGCGTTTTCGGCATCGTTACAGTGCAGTGGCTTTGAGTGTATCTCGGCATGGTAAGCGCCTTCGTGGCCGTTTGGGAGAGGTCATTTTGGAGGCGGGGGATACCTTGCTTATAGAGGGGCAAAAAGGTTTTTTGATGCGCTATCGCAATAGCAGGGAATTTCTTTTGGTCAGCAAATTGGCAAGTACAGACAGTGCAGATCAAAAGAAGGCAGCTCAAGCTTTATGGATCTTTTTAGCAATGATTAGTCTTTCGGCTTTTGGGTGGCTGAGTATTTTTGAAAGTGCTGTGTTGGCAGCTGGCTGTATGTTGCTTGTTGGGTGTCTATCTTTTGAAGATGCAGGGAAGGCAATTGATTACCCTGTTCTGTTGGTCATTGCCTGTGCATTTGCACTGGGGGAAGCTGTTGATCAAGTTGGTTTGGCTGGGTGGATCTCCAGTCATTTGCTATCTCTCTCTGATAGTCCATTTGGGGCTTTGATTTTAGTATATGTTTCTACTGCTTTGCTCACAGAGTTGATGACTAATAATGCTGCTGCAATTATTATGTTGCCCATTGGGTTGTCTACAGCGACGTCATTAAATGTTAATTATGAACCCTTTGCTATTGCTGTTATGGTGGGTGCCTCTGCTAGCTTCTCTACCCCTACTGGTTATCAAACGAATCTTATGGTAATGGGGCCAGGGGGGTATAGATATTTAGACTATATTAAATTTGGAGTACCATTGAGTATATTGATTGGTATCGTTGCACTTTTAATTATACCTGAAGTCTGGACGTTTAACTTGAAGGAAAGCTTATGAGAAATGAGAATGTTGTTTGGCATAGTCATGAAGTTGATAAGTCTATTCGATCATATATGAAAAAACAGCGCCCATGTTTGCTATGGTTTACTGGCTTGAGTGGATCAGGAAAATCGACAATAGCGGGAGCAGTTGAAACAAAATTGGCGGAGCGGTTGCAGCACACCTATTTAATGGATGGCGATAATGTTCGTCACCGATTGTGTTCTGATTTGGGATTTAGCGAGAAGGATAGAATAGAAAATATTCGTAGAGTAGGTGAGGTAGCTAATCTAATGGTCGATGCTGGTTTAATTGTTTTGACAGCATTTATCTCACCTTTTAGATCCAATCGAGAGATGGTGAAAAATATGCTTACCGATGGTGAGTTTATTGAGGTGTATATCGATGCCCCTCTGGATGTGTGTGAAAGTCGAGATCCTAAAGGCCTTTATAAAAAAGCCCGAGAAGGGAAGATCAAGGATTTTACGGGCATAGATTCTCCTTATGAAGCACCGAAAAGACCAGAAATTCATATAAAAAATGATGGTCTTTCTGTTAATGATGCGGCTCAGCAAGTGATTGAATACCTGGATTCTCACGGGTATCTTAAACCTGTTAATGGAGGTCTCGATGCAAGTATCGGTTGAGCAAATAGCTGTTTTAGCTCGTAAGGCTGGAGCCGCAATAATGGATGTCTATCAAACAGATTTTTCTGCGTATGAAAAATCCGATTCCAGCCCATTGACGGAAGCTGATTTGGCCGCTCATCGAATCATTGTGGCAGGGTTGGCTGAAATTAGCGATTACCCTATCTTATCTGAAGAATCTGATCCTGAATCTGTTGATTGGGCCAGACGCTCTGAATGGGATACCTATTGGCTAGTAGATCCTTTGGATGGCACTAAAGAGTTTATCAAGAAAAATGATGAATTCACTGTCAATATTGCCTTGATAGATAACGGTAAACCTATACTGGGAGTTGTATATTGTCCTCCGCTCAATCGAATCTATGCTGGCGTTGCTGGCCAGGGAGCTTACCGTCAGGATGGTGAAAATTTCCCAGTGGCCATTCAGGTATCTTCAGCACCAGAGAATGACGAGATGTGGAAAGTTGTTGGTTCGCGTAGTCATGGTGCTGAAGCATTGGAGCAATTTTCGGCTGGTTTGGGATGTGTAGAACTTGTTTCCATGGGGAGTTCTCTTAAATTATGTCTAGTGGCGGAAGGTGCTGCACACCTGTATCCAAGGTTAGCACCAACGTGTGAGTGGGACACGGGCGCTGCCCAAGCCGTTGTTGAAGCCGCAGGTGGTAAGGTCTTGAATCCTGGACTGGAGGAATTAACCTACGGAACCAAGGAGGAATTGTTAAATCCTTATTTTGTTGTTTGTGGCAAGGTTGATGAACTTTGGGCACAGTCTTTTAAATTAGCTGCGAAAAACTCGCAACATAAGTAGATGCTATTATGAATATAAGCAAAAAGCGATTGACTCACCTGAAACAGCTTGAGGCTGAAAGTATTCACATTATTCGGGAGGTTGCGGCAGAGTTTGATAATCCTGTTATGTTGTATTCGGTAGGGAAAGATTCTGCTGTGATGTTGCACTTGGCGGCCAAAGCATTTTACCCAGGAACCCCTCCTTTTCCTTTGATGCACGTCGATACCACCTGGAAATTTAGGGAGATGATTGAGTTTCGTGATCGCAAAGCCAAAGAAATTGGTATGGATCTGATTGTGCATATCAATCAAGAAGGTGTTGAACAGGGTATTGGCCCTTTCACACATGGCTCATCTGTTCATACTGACATTATGAAGACTCAGGCCCTAAAGCAAGCATTGGATAAATATCAGTTTGATGCGGCATTTGGTGGTGCTCGTCGAGATGAAGAAAAATCACGTGCGAAAGAGCGTGTTTACTCCTTCCGTGATAGAAATCACCGTTGGGACCCAAAGAATCAACGTCCCGAATTATGGAATACTTATAACGGCCGGATTAATAACGGTGAAAGTATTCGTGTATTTCCGCTATCTAATTGGACTGAACTGGATATTTGGCAGTACATTTACCTGGAAAATATAGAAATTGTGCCACTGTACTTTGCTGCCAAGCGTCCCGTTGTCGAGCGTGATGGAATGTTGGTAATGGTTGATGATGATCGCATGCCGATCAAAGACTCAAGTGAAATCCAACATAAAATGGTTCGTTTTCGTACCTTAGGATGTTATCCACTGACGGGTGCGGTTGAGTCTGAAGCAGCTACCTTGCCTGAGATTATCCAGGAAATGTTATTGACAACGACTTCTGAGCGCCAAGGACGTGCTATTGATCATGATTCAGCAGGATCAATGGAAAAGAAAAAAATGGAAGGTTATTTCTAGTCTGAACTTAAGCCATTAATTTCAGCAGGTTTAACTTACAAATTATTAAATAAATGGCGTTTGATTCGTAGATGGTTGAACGCGCTATAGGGTAACAGTATGGCACACGCTTCCGATATGATTGCTGATGATATTATTGGCTATTTGAAACAACATGAAGAAAAAGACATTCTGCGCTTTTTGACTTGCGGTAACGTAGATGACGGCAAGTCTACTCTGATTGGTCGCTTGCTACATGATTCCAAGCTCATCTTCGAAGACCAGCTGGCTGCCATTAAAAAAGACTCACAGAAATTTAACACTACTGATGAAGAGTTCGATCTGGCACTATTGGTTGACGGCCTGCAATCTGAGCGTGAACAAGGCATCACTATTGATGTCGCCTATCGCTATTTTAGCACCGATAAGCGTAAATTCATCATTGCTGACTGCCCTGGACACGAACAGTACACCCGAAACATGGCTACAGGTGCATCCAGTTGCGATATTGCTGTTATTCTGATTGATGCCCGTAAAGGGATTCAGACCCAAACTCGTCGGCATAGCTATATTGTATCTTTATTGGGCATTAAAAACGTCATCGTTGCTGTTAATAAGATGGATTTAGTCGATTTTAACGAGGACGTATTCAATCAGATTCGCATAGATTACCAAGTCTTTGCTGATAATCTTGGCTTTAAAAATATCTACCCGATACCACTGTCTGCTCTCAAAGGCGATAACGTGGTAGATCGTAGTTCCCAGTCTGACTGGTACACAGGCCCGACCATGATTGAACTGCTGGAAAGTGTGCAAGCCAGCAACGAACTGGCCGAACAGTTCGACGGTTTCCGGATGCCAGTGCAATACGTAAATCGTCCGAATCTCGACTTCCGTGGCTTTTGTGGTACTGTCGCCGCAGGAGAACTGCAGCCGGGCGACCTCATCACCACACTGCCATCTGGTAAACAGTCCAAAGTAAGCCGCATTGTCACAGCAGATGGCGACCTTGACTTGGCTGTTGCAGGCGAAGCTATCACTATTACTCTGGAAGACGAAATCGACATCTCCCGTGGCGATATAATCTACACAGGTGAAAAGCCGTTATTTGGTGACAGTTTCACCGCAGAGTTGGTATGGATGCATGAAGATCCATTACAAGTAGGGAAGGAGTATTTGTTTAAAGCTGGTGCCAAAAGTGTATATGGAAAAGTAACCGTTGTTCAACACCGCGTTGATGTAAACACTATGGAGCACATTGCAGCAGACGAACTGCAACTGAATGAAGTCGGCTTGGTAACCGTTAGCTTCAACGGCGCTCTGGCTCTCGACGAATACAACCAGGTAGTTGGCACCGGCAGCTTTGTGCTCATCGATCGCGTAACCAACGTGACCATTGCCGCTGGTATGGTGCGGACCTTGGAAGAGCAGGGTAAGCAGAAAACTGTTGAAGATATGTGCTATGAGGAGCGATTGAGCGCATTTAATCGTGAAGTTGAAGTGTTGGCTAGGAAATATTTTTTAGGGTTTTGAATTGAACAATTCAGTTATAATTAGAATTTACAAAGGACTGCTTGCGGGAGGCTATGCTCAAGCTGTAAGTACTGGCATTCAGTTTTTAAGTGTTCCATTGTTGATTTCTGCATGGGGTTCATTAGGTTATGGGGAGTGGCTTGCGATATCGGCCATTCCAATATATATGGGGCTTTTTGATCTTGGTATTAGTAATACTACCGGGAACTTGATGGCCTTGGAATCATCAATTAAGCAAAGGGTTTATATATTTAATCAAGGCTGGAAGGTCTGTAGTGTTAGCTATTTTTCTGCACTTTTAGTGTTTTCTTTCTTGGCGCTGATGGTTGATTGGGTTTCTTTTTTTGAATTCGAATATATCTCTCATGATGACGTGGCTTTCATTATATTAGGATTGGCTTTTCATGTGTTCTTTGTTGGGCAGATGCAAATTGTTTCTTCAGTATATAAGGCCGAGAAAAAATTTCCGGAGGTCATGTTTTTTCTAAATACTGTAAGGCTCTTTGAATGGGCTGTTGCTTTGTCTCTTGCTTATTTTGGTATTGGTGTTAAGGGCTTTGTGTTAGGGCTTTTAATAACTAGAATTTTGGGGTTTTTTTTATTAGTTTTGGCCTCTTTTTGTTTTGGGTTTAAATCTTACTTCCTTGCTATTTTAAAGTCTCCCCGAGGTGAACCTATTTCATTAATCAGCTCTTCTAGCGCAAACTTTTTATCAAGTATTTCAGTGATGCTAGGAGTGCAAGGGACAATATTGGTATTGTCAGTTGCTTGGAGCGGAGCCGCGGTGGCGGCTTTTAATGTGATGAGGGTCTTGTCTAGGGTGATTGTGCAAGCCGTAACTGTAATTAGCCAAGCATCCTGGGCAGAGTTTTCATATGCGGCAGGAGAGAAAAATTATGATTTGGTTGGTAAGCTGTTGAGGAAATCTAGGATATTTTCTTTTATGGCCGGGCTTGTTATTGGTCTTTTTTTATATTTATTTGCTCAGGATATTGTGAATTTTTGGCTGGGGGATGATGCATTTGAAATTGATTTGGATGTTTTCCTGTTGTTAATTTTATGCGCTATGGTTCATGCTCTTTGGCAGATAGGTTGGGTATGCATGATGGCTTTAAATAGGCATGCTAACTTTTCATATGTAATGTCCATTATAGTGCTTCTCGGGACAGTTGTTTTGTATCTGGTGTCCGGTCAGGAATCAAGTTTTTATGCGGCTCTCTGTTTGTTGGGTGTGGAGTTTTTTATACTATTTTTTGAACGTTTTTTTTCTAGGGGTTATAGAAGTGATTAGACGATTTTATTTGATATGGAGTCGGCGGAATAAGGAGTTCACTATTAAACGGCTTTTGAAGAGAATCTGGCATTTCTGGGGGATTGTTAAAATATTTGCAAATGTTGAGTTTCTTGTAAAAAAAGGAGCAGTTGTCGGAGAATATACAGTTGTTTCGAAATGTAAAATTACTGGTAGTAAAAGAAATTTAATAGTCGGTGAAGATTGTTCGTTGGTTGGAGTAGATATATCTCTACATGATCAGGTGGTAATTGGGGATCACGTAGTCATAAACCCTGGAGTAGTTATCCTCACTGCATCACATGATCTTTCTGACCCCGAATGGAAACACAAAAGATCTGCTGTTGTCTTGCATGATTACTGCTGGGTTGCAACTGGAGCAATTATTTTACCTGGGGTTAGCATCGGGAGAGGAGCTGTCGTTGGTGCAGGTAGTGTTGTTAGGTCTGATGTCCCAGATTATTCGATTGCCGTAGGAAACCCAGCGAAGATAGTCGAATTTAAAAGAGTTGAGAACTTGCGATATTCGCCAACTTCATATGTTGCTCAATATGAAGCTTGGATTAGCTAGAAATAATTAGGTGGGGATAATGCCAAAAACAATTGTGATTCATCCGGGTACCCAACATTCATGGCAAACAGCTTTGGCTTTTCAAGAAGAGAACGAGTTGATTAGTTTAATCACATCTATTTATTGCTCTGATTCTCTTCTTGAATTTGTTATGAAACTTCCTTTGAACGGAAATTATAAGGATAAGTTGCTATACGAGGTTGGACGTAGAAATGCACCATATCTAGATGATGATCTTGTTTCTACTATTGGTTGGGCAGAATATATTGAAGTTTTTCTCAGGCGGCTAGGTTATTTTAAATCAGCGGCATGGGTTGATGGAATAGGGAATAAATCATTTTTAAAAAGTTGTCGGAAGATTGTTAGAGCTGAAAAGCCAGAAGTCGTGTGGAGTTTTAATATGTCTTCTAAAGAGCTTTTTGAGAAAAAAGAACAAGGTGTTTCTTATGTTCTTGATCAAACAATAGGGAATTGGGAAGTTTATAATCAATTGGTGGGAGGGCATTATACAACCTACAAAATGTTTTTCAGAGAAGAGTTTCGTTCTGTTCCCGATGAGCTGATTCAGCGAAATTACACCGAAATTGACTTGGCGGATAAAGTGATTTTTGGATCGGAGTTCGCGATGCAAACCTTCGCTGGGTGTGGAAGCGGGAGTAATCATATAATCCCTTATGGCTTTGATGAGAAAATATTCAAAAGCCGAGCAGAAAAGTATAACGGAGGGCGGTTGAAGTTTGTTTTTGTTGGTTTGCTTACGCCAAGAAAGGGGATTCATTTGTTACTGAACGTTTTTTCAAAGTTAGTTGAAAAATATGATATCGAATTGACACTTGTCGGAGGGAATCAACTTCCTAATGGTGTTTTGGAAAAGTATTTGAATGGAAGGATCAAGTATCTTGCTTCTGTTCCTCGTTCGTCTATCCCAGGGATTCTGAGTCGCCATCATTGTTTTGTTTTTCCAACTCTTTTTGAGGGAGGGGGGATTGTTCTATATGAAGCGTGTGCTTCGGGGTTGGCTATTATTCAAAGTAAGAACTGTGGTGATGGTATAGGGAATAACAATGGTGTAGTGATGGATGATGTTACTGAGGAAGCTTTGGAACAGTCTGTAGTTAAATTGATAAGTGATATTGGTCTTTTGAATACGTATATGGATAATAGTTATATGTGGTCAAAAGTTAGAAGGTGGGATAACTATAGAAGCAAAGTTCGAGGTTTGTTTAATGGCTGAAATAGTGCTCCTTGCAAACTTCATGGTGTCATCCTTCATAGCCTTTATTATGTTTAAAGCTGGGCGGATGGCGATGTCTGATCCAGTTTTTTGGTATAGTGTTTTTCATTTTTTTGTTTTTGTTTTTAGACCATGTTTCGTGGTTTTGTATGAATATGATTTCGTCTATAGTTATATAGGATATTATCCTGATTTTTATGACCATATGTTCACTATATTTGTTGCTCTGGTGGGGTATCTTTCATTTTGTTTTGGAGCTGGTGCTGCAAGTGCTGGTCTTAAGTCTGTAAGGAGTTTGTCACGAGGACAGGTATGTGATGATGTTTTAAATGAGAAGATTGTTTACTACACAATGCTCTTACTTATGCCGATGGCATTATTTTCTGTTTATAAGACAATTCAAGGTGCATCCTTTGATGGAAGTTCATCGGTTGTGATGGAGCGGGTCAAAGGTATGGCTATTAACGTTAATGGCAATGGCTATATAAATGAATTTAGAAATGTCCTTCCAACTATCATTTTGATGTTTTATGTGGCGACGAAGAGGTCTTTAGCGGCAGTTTTTCTATTAGTTGGATTTTTACTTTATAGAATGTATGTTGGGCATGGTCGGTTTAATATTGTTATGTTGTTTTTCGGCCTTTTTTTAATAGAGTATTATGTGTTTGGTAAGAGGCTTATTAATGTGAGGTATGTTGCGGTTGGTATTGGAGTTGCTTTAATATTTAGTGTTTTGGGTGAGAATAGAGAGCTTATAAAGTCTATATTTGTTGATGTTGAAATTGTATCCCATCCTGTTATTGAGAAAAGATTTTTGGAGGGTATGGACTTTGCCAATTTTGAGTATTTGACATATATTCTTGGAGTTGTTCCTGATCTTTCTGGAACTTATCATTATGGTGTGCAATATTTGCAGCTTTTTACTGAACCTGTCCCTAGAGTCTTGTGGTCTGAAAAACCGGTTGGCCCTCCCATAGAATTCTACAATCTTATGGATTTTGGTAACTGGTTGGGCTTGACTCAATCTACGATTGGAGATGCTTGGCAAAATGGAGGGGTTTTTGGGGTGGTGGCTACTATGTTTTTATGGGGAGGGATATTGACACATGTGTTCCAGAAGACAATCTCTGGTAGTGATTATGCCAAACTAATTTGGATTGTTATTGTACCTTATTTTTTACAAATGTTCAGAGATGGTGGTGTGGTTACAATATTTAAATTTATGTTGTTTTCGACGTTGCCATTTGTTGTTTATTATTTATTGAAGTATTTTCTGATGAGGGGTGGTTATGAGGCTCGGTGAAGTTAAACATTTTTTAATAAGGTTTAAGTCGTTTATCTCAAAGCCTAGAGTGGTGATTCAGGATAAGTATGTTGTTTTAAGTGACTCTGATTATTGCGAGAACCCAATAATGGTTTTCGGTATACATCGTTCAGGGACTAGTCTATTTCGTAGAATTCTCAATACACACACTTCGATTTCGTGCCCTCCGGAATCTTATTTTTTTGAGGCTTTTATAAGGATGGCAAGCTCTGATGATATTAGAGCAGGGCTAGGTGGCTTTGGTTACGTTGATCAAGAATCATTTTCCAATGAGATAAGAAAGTGGATGACTATCTATCATGAAGCAAACCTCAAGGCTGATGGGAAAAAGCGCTGGGCTGATAAAACCCCACAATACGTACATTTTTCTGAAGAAATAATTAGCATTTTACCTGAGCAAACGCAGTCTTTACTGGTGTTTAGACATCCATTTGACATTGTATACTCCATATATAATCGTGGTTGGAGGTTTGGTAATTATGATGATGATCTTTTCAATAATACTGTTCTGTATGTCAGGGACTCTTACCTGAAGTTATTGGATTTTGAAGAAAAACATGCATGTTTTAGCTTTCGATATGAAGATTTGACGGCTTCGCCTGAAATTGTTTTACGTGAAGTTTTCCAGTATTTGAATGAGCCGTGGGAAGATCAGGTTCTTAAGTATAATGAAAAGAAACATAACTTAGGAACAGAAGACCCAGTTGTTGCGGGTGCCAAAGGCTTTTTTGAAAATAATGAAAAATGGAAGATGCTGGAGGAGTATGAGCAGGAGTTTATGATTTCGAGTTTTGATGGCCTGTTAGATAAGAAAGGTTATAGTAAATGACAATTTCATTTTTTACTAACTGTCCAGCTCCGTACCGAATTAAACAAATTAGAGCGCTCTCTGAGCACCTGGATGAAGAAATTGAAATATACTATACCGAAACTATTGGTGATGACCGGAAATGGCAGGTGGAAGATAAAGATCACCACTATCTAAACCCCACTATTTATTTGAGGGGCTACGGGAATCTTTGTTTGGATGTTGTAGATATAGTGAAGGGAAGTAGATTTTTAATAATAGGTGGTTATGAGTCTCCTACCTATCTCTGGCTTTCGATTTTGTGTAGATTTTTTAAGAAACCTTATTTTCTACTCTATGACGGTATCGCACCTAGCCGGGTTTCTAGCGTAAATTTGGGTTTTAAAAGCCCACCAAAAAAAATGATTGTCAGCCATGCAGCAGGATGTTGGGTTAATGGAAGCATAGCAAGCTCTATTTTTGAAACCCTCGGTGGGAAAAATGTATACAATCAAGTTCTTGTGTCCGATTTGAGTTCTGAAGACGCTTCGGCGTTATTTAAAACTGAAATGTCTCGTATTATTTTAGGAAAACGGTCTGTTATTTATAGTGGTAGGCTGATATCGAGAAAAAATGTATCTGAGTTGATTGAAGCTATTAAGCAGCTAGGGGATGGCTGGATATTAATTGTTGCTGGGCATGGAGAGCTTGAAACTCAGTTGAAATTGAATGCAAACGAGCAAGTCGTATTTCTTGGGCATGTAGAACAACCAGAGCTGGTATGGCTTTATGATAATGTAAATGTGTTGGCTTTAGTTGCCGATGATGAGCCATGGGGTTTGGTCGTATATGAAGCATTATCTAGAAACTGTCCAGTTTTAGTTGGCCCTGATATTGGCTGCGCTGAAGACTTGGTTGTTGATGGAAAGAACGGTGTGAAAATTTCCGATTCGAGTGTTGAAAGTATTACTGTTGGTTTGTCCTCGATATTTGAATTGAATAATGATGAAGTTGATAAAACAAATAATAGTATTCTTGATAAATGGAATCAAGATAACTCAATGCGTGAGTTTCTAGCTATGATGGAGAGTGCTGGTGTCTAAACTTATTTGTATTGTTGATCTTCCTAAGCCAGTGCATGGTATGTCTAATGTTAATAAGATGCTTGTGGGCCGACTTGGTCAAGAGGTTGTGGTAATTAATAGTTGTCCATCTTTTGCATATAAATATTTTGGAACAGGCTTGTGGTTTCCGATAAAGTTTTTTTATACCTTGTTTGTGCTTTTGAAATTATTTTATATTTTGATGTTTTTTGGGGGGGGGGCGTTATATCGGCCCATCAATGGAGGGCTTGGGCAGTTATTTGATGTTTTATACATTTTTATTTTTCGTGTTTTTAGATTTAAAATATATATTCATCACCACTCTTTTCAATACATTAACTCCCGTTCTTCGATTTTTTCTTTCTTGCTGTGGCTTTTGGGTGGCCAAGAGGAGCATATTACACTAGGTGCTGAAATGAAGAGGAAGATAGTTGATGTTTATGGTATTGATCCTGAAAAGGTTCGGATCGTATCAAACTCGGCATTTTATGATGTATGTTCTGGAACCGATCCGATCGTTAATGAGAAGCCAGTAATTGGTCACATGGCAAACCTGTGCGTTGCAAAAGGGTTGAAAACCTTTGTTGATCTGTGTATCGAATTAAAAAACAGTGGAGTTGAATTTTCACCAATCCTGGCTGGCCCGGTTCATGATGATGATGCAAAAAAAATCGTGGAATCATATGTCGATTTGTTCGGTGGTGATACATATTTAGGAGCTATTTATGGTGAAGATAAATCAGATTTTTTCTCACGATTGGATGTATTCGTTTTTATGTCTGAATATGCCAATGAAGCAGAGCCGTTGGTTTTATATGAGGCTGCTGAGTACGGGGCCAAGTTATACTCTTCTACAAGAGGGTGTATGGCGGATGTGACTTCGTCCTTATGTGGTAGTGCTATGGCAGCTCCATATTCAATGGAAGACCTTAAGGAGTCTTTTATTAGAGATGTTCACAATGGCGAGTTGGGGTCATCTAAAAAAAGGTCAAGAGTAGAAAAATACAATCAGGTTATTCTTGAAAACCACTCTCAGCTTGAAAAGCTAATTCAAAGGTTGACTTCGTGAAATATCAAGATCTGTCTTTGTACCGTAACCCTGAGGGCTTTCGTGGCCGCTCAGGTTGGTACGTCCAGTTATGGTGGCTTATTCAATATACCCTGTTTGCAATGTCGCCCCAGTTTTTATACGGATGGCGTCGTTTCCTTCTAAGAGCGTTTGGAGCAAAAATCGGTAGTGGAGTTATCATTCGTCCGAATGTTCGAGTGACTTACCCATGGAAGTTGTCGGTCGGCGACAATTCCTGGGTTGGCGATAATGTAGAGTTGTATAGCTTGGGTGAAATTAGGATTGGAACAAATGCCGTTGTATCGCAAAGAAGTTATTTGTGCACTGGTGGTCATGACTATGAATCCATAGCCTTTGATATATTTGCAAAACCAATTGTTATTGAAGATGGTGCCTGGGTCGCTACTGATGTGTTCATTGCACCTGGTGTAACCATTGGTATGGGGGCTGTGGTTGGCGCCAGAAGTACTGTCCTCCAAGATATGCCTTCCGGAATGATATGTGTTGGTCAGCCTGCGAAGCCAATAAAAGAGCGGATTGTGAAATCGTGAACATTGTCATCTACAGCATTAACTATGCCCCGGAACTGACTGGTATAGGCAAATACAACGGCGAAATGGCCCCTTGGTTGGTAGGGCAGGGCCATAATGTTGATGTGATTACTGCCCCCCCATATTACCCTGAATGGAAGGTTCATCGTGGTTATACTGGTGGTTCATATAGTAGTGGGCAAGTTGATGGCGTGACAGTGCATCGTTGCCCGTTGTATGTGCCTAAGGCACCATCTACGATTAAACGTTTACTTCATTTGATATCTTTTTCTTGGAGTTCTGCTTGGAGGCTGTTTTCTTTATGGAAGAAAAAGCCTGATGTAGTGTTTGTGGTTGAGCCTACTTTATTTTGTGTTCCCTTTGCTTTGTTGTTTTGCAAGCTTCGTGGTTCAAAAGCTATTCTGCATATTCAAGATTATGAAGTGGATGCTATGCTTGGCTTGGGAATGGCAGGGAATTCTTCTGACCGAATTGGTCGCATGGCGTATGCTATTGAGTCCTGGTTGATGAGGCGCTTCGATAAAGTTTCTAGTATTTCTTACAGTATGCTTGATAAGGCCAGGGTAAAAGGTACTGCTGAAGAACGGTTGTTGTTTTTCCCTAACTGGTCTGATACCTCGTTTGTTTACCCTGGTGTTGATGGTAGTGAATTACGTGAAAAATGGAAAGTTAATCCCGGTGAAATGGTGGTGCTTTATGCTGGCAATATTGGGGCAAAGCAAGGCCTTGAATTGGCCATAAAAGCCGCAGAACGCTTCAGAACTCGAACCAATGTAAGGTTTTTTCTGGTAGGCTCTGGAGCTTATGTCGACACACTAAAGGCTATGGTTTTCGAACGCTCTTTGATTAACGTGGAGTTCAAGCCATTACAAGCATGGGAAGATGTTCCAGCTATGTTATCGATGGCTGATGTGCATTTGGTTGTACAGCGAAAGGGTGCAGCAGATGCTGTGTTGCCATCCAAACTTACCAATATATTGTCGGCTGGTGGGTACAGTGTTGTTACTGCAGAAGCACATACAGAACTGGGTAAGCTCGCTGATGAGTATCCGGGTATATACACCTGCGTAGAGCCAGAAGATCTTGATGCTTTCTGTGAAGGGCTTGAGAGAGAGCTGGATCGCGCGCAAGGAATAAATACCGTTGCACGTGGTTATGCAGAGCAAAATCTGAATAAAGAAACAATTCTGCAGCGTCTTAACAGCGACCTTGTGGAGTTGTGTGAGAAATAATGATTTGATTTTAGAAAGGATTAGATAATGTCCAAGAAAGTTGCGTTGATTACAGGTGTTACTGGTCAAGATGGTTCTTATCTAGCAGAGCTTCTGTTGGAAAAGGGCTATGAGGTTCATGGTATTAAACGTCGTGCCTCATCATTTAATACAGAACGTATCGATCATATATATCAAGATCGTCATAATGAGAACGTAAATTTTTATATGCATTATGGTGATTTGACTGATACGTCTAATTTGACGCGTATTCTGAGAGAAGTTCAGCCTGACGAGGTTTATAATCTCGGTGCTCAGTCTCATGTGGCTGTATCATTTGAGGCGCCTGAATACACCGCAGACGTAGACGCTATAGGCACTTTGCGTCTTCTAGAAGCGATTCGTTTCTTGGGGATGGAAAAGAAAACTCGATTTTATCAAGCTTCCACTTCTGAATTGTATGGCTTGGTTCAAGAAATTCCTCAGAAAGAAACAACGCCATTCTACCCTCGTTCACCTTACGCTGTAGCTAAAATGTACGCTTATTGGATCACGGTAAATTACCGTGAATCGTATGGCATGTATGCGTGTAACGGTATTCTTTTTAATCACGAATCCCCTCGTCGTGGTGAGACTTTTGTAACTCGAAAAATTACTCGTGCACTCGCTAACATTTCTCAAGGCTTAGAAGAGTGTTTGTATCTTGGGAACATGGATGCATTACGTGACTGGGGGCATGCGAAGGATTATGTACGGATGCAATGGATGATGTTGCAGCAGGATAATCCTGAAGATTTTGTGATCGCAACGGGCACTCAAATCTCTGTACGAGAATTCGTCACTTTATCTGCCAAAGAGCTGGGTATTAGCCTGCAGTTTGAGGGTGAAGGAGTGGAAGAAAAAGCCACAGTTTCAGCGATTGCTGATGAAGCCGGTTGTCCTGGAGTTAAAGTTGGTGATGTGATCGTTCAAGTTGATCCAAAATACTTCCGTCCAGCTGAAGTAGAGACCTTGCTCGGTGATCCTGCTAATGCGAAGAACAAGTTGGGTTGGGAGCCTGAAATTACCGTTGAAGAAATGTGTGCAGAAATGGTTCGTTCTGACTTGCAAAAGGCTAAACAACACGCGTTGTTGAAGCAGCATGGTTATGACGTCAACGTTTCACTGGAAGGTTAACGGGTAAGCGTTATGAAGCGTATTTTTGTGGCTGGCCATAATGGTATGGTTGGCTCTGCTATTGTGAGGCAGTTAGAAGCTGCCTCTGAGGCAGTAGAAATCGTCACTCGCAGTCGTTCAGAGCTGAACCTGCAAGATCAAGCGGCGGTGAGAGCTTTCTTTGATGAGCAGAAAATTGATCAGGTTTACCTTGCTGCTGCAAAGGTTGGCGGGATTGTGGCGAACAACACTTACCCCGCTGAGTTTATTTATGAAAACCTGATGATTGAATGCAATATCATTCATTCTGCGCACTTGGCGGGTGTTAACGAACTGTTATTTTTAGGGTCTTCTTGTATCTATCCGAAGCTGGCTGAGCAGCCAATGAGGGAGGATGCGTTGTTAACTGGAACGCTGGAGCCTACGAACGAGCCTTATGCAATTGCCAAAATTGCAGGCATCAAATTGTGTGAAAGTTACAATCGCCAGTATGAACGTAATTATCGTAGTGTGATGCCAACCAATCTATACGGTGAAAATGACAACTTTCATCCACAAAACTCGCATGTAATTCCTGCATTGATGCGCCGATTCCACGAAGCCAAACTGGCAAGCACGCCAGAGGTCGCTGTTTGGGGGTCTGGTAAGCCTATGCGTGAGTTTCTGCATGTTGATGATATGGCAGCAGCCTCGATCTTTGTTATGAATGTGGGGCAAGAGGTTTATGAGTCCTGTACTGAACCTATGTTATCGCATATTAAT
>Ga0193960_1000262_pt1 | contig 21788 bp, 24 predicted proteins | sample FB_3_MG_FD_140338 | JGI IMG/M metagenome (GOLD analysis project Ga0193960, IMG submission 140338) | Microbial mat bacterial communities from the Broadkill River, Lewes, Delaware, United States - FB_3_MG | ecosystem: Environmental > Aquatic > Freshwater > River > Microbial mats | place: USA... | reverse complement strand
GTTCTGTTATGAAAATGGGGGTTGCATTGTCTTTTTTAGAAAATAAAATTTCTCCAAAATTTCGTGTTTATTGTAATGGTTCTATGCAATTAGGGGACAGAAATTTTAGATGTTGGAATGATAAAGGACATCAACACACTTCATTTGTAAAAGCAATAAGTGAAAGTTGTGATGATTTCTTTTATAAAGGAAGTTTGAAAGTAGGAATTAACAATATTCATAATACATTGGATAGGTTTGGAATAGGTAAAAAAACAGGAGTGGATTTACCAAGTGAATCGTCTGGAATCAATCCAAATAAACAGTGGAAGAAAAAGATCCGTAATCTCCCATGGTATGTTGGAGAGACCGTTGTTGCATCTATTGGACAAGGTTTTATAAATGTTACTCCTATGCAAATAGCTAGATATACAGGTGCTATGGCAACAAATAAACTTCAAGTACCACATTTTTTAAAAGATGATTCTTTAATTGAAAGTATAGATACAAATATAACTAAAAGAGATTTACGAATAATACAAAAAGGGATGTATGCCGTTGCTAATAAACCAGGTGGAACAGCAGTACACTATATAAAATCTAAAGCTGTAGTTGCTGCAAAAACAGGAACTGCTCAAGTTGTTGGGATTCCTCAATCTGAGAAAAAAAGAATGAAAGAACATGAATTAGAATACTTTCAAAGATCACAAGCTTGGCTTACTACTTATGCACCTTACAGAAACCCTAAGTATGTTATAACTATTCTAGTTGAACATGGTGGCCATGGAGGAAGTGCAGCAGGACCTATGGTAGGTAAAATTTATGATAAATTAATTGAACTAGGGTATATGAATGAAAAATAATAATTTGTTTAGATTAATGTATGAAGAGATTCAAAATTCACATTATATATTAGTTGTTACACATAAAAATCCTGATGCAGATACACTTTCTTGTGGATTAGCATTGAGTAATTATTTTTATGAAAATAAAATTAAACATAAGCTATTTAATATATCAGATAGCTTACCTAGAAGATTGAATTTTTTACCAAAATTTGAAAAAATTTCTAATGAGATTCCCAAATATTGTGATCTTATTATTTATGTAGATTGTGCTGATGAATACAGAGTAGGAGAGAAGTTTTCTGATGAGATAAAAACTATTTGTATTGATCATCATCAAACAAATAAAAGTTTTGCAGATATTAATATTATAGATTGTAAAAAAGGAAGTACAGCAGAATTATTATATCACTTTTTTAAAGTAAATAATTTACAAATTAGTAAAAACATTGCAGAATGTCTTTATGTAGGAATTTACGATGATAGCTTGGCTTTTACAACACCCCGTACAGCTAAAACAACATTTCATGTAGTTTCTGATTTACTAGATAGTAAAATAGATGTTTCTCTTATTTCTGACAATTTATCAAAAAGAGAGTCTCTGTCAAAGTTCCGAATTATTCCAAAGATTATGAATAGCCTAGAGCTTTTTAATGAAGGAAAACTAGCAACAGTTCATTTAGATGATACTTGGCTAGAGGAAACAGGTGCTGAAGTTTCAGAATGTGATGATATTGTTGATATGGTGTTAAGTCTTGGAATTGTAAAAGTTGTTGCATATTTTAGAATGGTGGATAATCAACTAAGATGTTCTTTGCGAAGTAAAGGAGATATAGATGTCTCTATAATTGCAAATTATTTTAATGGAGGTGGCCATAAAAATGCAGCTGGGCTAACTATCTCTTGCCTTAACTTTAAAAAGACAAGAGAAGAAGTTGTAGATACTATTCTAGATTACATCTAGTATTAAACTCTTCCTCTGTAATATGTACACTTTCAGCATTGATTGTTGGGTTGTTTTTTAAAATAAGTTCTATCATAGTATTTTGTAAGGTTTGAGTTTCAAATGGACCTATATAGATAGTTGTCTTTCCACTGGTATCATTACAAATAGATATTCTTGCTTGTTTTGTTGTTGTCTCTTGAACTAATGATTTAAACAAGCTGTATTTTAAACTAGTACTAAGAACATAATTTAATGTTACACTTTTTTCTTCTGTAATAATTTCTTTTTCAGAAGAATCAACTGGAATATTATTTGTTATTATAATATTATTTTTTTCAATAGGAAAAGTTTCTTCTTTAAATTTTGTTTTTTTATCAATTATCCGTGGTTTCTCTATTTCTTTTTTTTCAAATAGTTCTTCTTCGTGGTTCTTTTTTGAAAATTCTAATAATTCTTTTTCCCTTTCTAATTCAAATAGTCTATTTTTTTCTGCTAATTCCTGAGCTTCTAATTCTTCTTTATTTAATACCTTATATTTTGTGAGTTCTGTTAATTTATTATTTAATCTATTTATATCAATGTCTGATACATTAAAAATAACTTTTTTAAGGGTTGAATAGTTTACTATTTCTACTTTATTTTTTTCATTCATTATTTTTGTAGTATTAGTATCGATTTTTTCTTCAATAACAGGTTCTGGATCAAATATACCTAAGAAGTACATTATAATAAAAGAAATAACAATTAATCCAAGAAGTGAAGCTACTCCGATAATTATTAATTTTAGTTTTTTGGTTTTAGGATCTGTAGCTTCTTCATCTATAGTTATTTCCTCTTTATCTTCCTTTGATGGACTCTCTTTTTCTATAATATCTTCGATTTTTTCCTCTTCCTCAGTTTCTTCTATAATTGGTGCTACCTCTTCATAAAAAGTTACCTCAGAAGCACAAATTTCGCTAATATATGGTAAAATTGATTCTTCAAACATTATAAATAGTATTAATTCACTACCTTCTAAATCGATTTTAAATTTATAAACATTTTCTAAACTAACGACACTTTCACCAGCAATAATTTCTTTGTGTGCAATATTAAATTTTGTTTGTCCTATATCTTCTAGTTCGGAACCATTGATTGATGTTGTTAAGCTTCCTGATATATTAGATATAAATTCTCCGATAGCATCTTCTGCATCATCATCAATTTCTTCGGATAGATCAGTAATAGGAGATCCCATCATCGTATTGAAAATTAAAGAAGAACTTTTTGCAGTAACTAAAAAAGAAAATTCTGAAGAAAAATTTGAAAAGTTAAAATCAGATTGAACTTTTAATAACTTGAGACTTTCTAAATCTTTTGGATGAGCTTGGGTAATTTGTAGAATTTTTGCATCTTTTGCAAGAAGACCATTTAATGTTAGAGTAATACTATCCTGTATTAGTTTTGATAAATCTGATGCCATATTTATTTTTCCAATTTTTTATTTAATCTATTCTGTTTTTGCTGAGCTAAAATTTTTTCTTTATTCTTTCTATAATATTCTTTTCGATATTCTCTTAATTTTTCTTTTTTCTTATCTCTGTAATCTTTGTCATACTCAAGTCTACTTTCTTTATGCTCTTCATAGTATTTTTGTTTTTTTTTACGATATTCTTGAATTTTTTTCTTTATAATTTCTTCACGGGATTCTATATGGAGTTTTTGTTTTTTTGCTATATCTCTTAGTTTTTCAGCAAAATTTCCACCAAAAAGTTCAATTTCATAATCAATAGAATTGATTTTTTTGACTTGACTTTGCTTTCTATGCATTTTAGATTTAAGATAATAAGCTCTTTTTTTGCGTTTGTGCTCTAAAAGTTTCTCTTCTCTTCGTTTTTTTAATTCGCTTAAATCCATATTAGTAAATATTATCTTTTAAGTTGATTTACTGTTTGTAGCATAGCATCTGTTGTATTGATTGATTTGGAATTGGCTTCGTAACCTCTTTGTGCTGTAATGAGATCTACCATCTCTGTTACTAATTGCACATTTGAACCTTCAATCATCCCTTGTCTAATAGTTCCGATTCCTTCAAGTCCTGGCGTAGCAGTAACGGCATCTCCAGAAACTTCTGTTGCTAAATATAAACTATCTCCTTGTGGTGCTAGACCTGCAGGATTTATGAAATTTACTAAAGTTATTTGTCCCAAAGTTGTAATATCACCTGTTGTTGGATTTTGTCCTGTAACAGTACCATCTTGGGCAATAGATATTTTAACTAAATTTGATGGAATTACAATTTCTGGTTCTAACTTAAATCCCTGACCATCAACCATTGTACCTTCATTATCAAGTTTAAAAGCACCATTCCTTGTATAAGCAGTCTCACCAGCGGGAGTAGTGATTTGAAAAAAACCATTACCTTGAATGGCAATATCATAAGTATTTCCAGTTTCTTTTAAGTTACCTTGAATAAAGTTTTTTTGAATACCTGAAACCCTTACCCCTAGTCCTGTATCAATTCCTGTTGGATTGTTAGTTGTGGCAGATGTTGCACCTGCTGTATAATTTAAAGATTGATACATTAAATCTTGAAACTCTGCTCTATCTTGTTTGAATCCATTAGTATTTACATTGGCAATATTATTTGAAATTACATCGATGTTTTTTTGCTGAGCTGTCATACCTGCGGCAGCTGTGTATAATCCTCTAATCATCTGTTATCCTTACTTAGTATTAATTACTATAATTCTACAAGATATTGTATTAAAAATATATAAAACAAAATTAAGATAAATTTTAAATTAATTTAAGTATAATGTATCTAGTATTTTATATTATAAAGGGATATTATGAGAATATTGATAGTAGATGACAGTTCAACAATGAGAAGAATTATAGGAAATGTTGTACAGCAACTTGGGGTATCGAAAGAGGATTTTGATGAAGCAGAAGATGGTGTAGTTGCATGGAAACTATTCCAAGATAATAATAATTATGATGTAGTTTTAACTGATTGGAATATGCCTAATATGAATGGTTTAGAACTTGTAAAAACTATTAGATCAGTAGATAAAAAAATACCAATTGTTATGATTACAACAGAAGGTGGAAAAGGTGAAGTTATTACAGCCTTAAAAGCTGGTGTTAATAATTATATTGTAAAACCTTTTAGTGCAGAAATTCTAAAAGAAAAACTAGATGGTCTAGTTAAGGGATAACCTATGAGCATGAGTCAAGAAGAGATTGAAGCATTAATGAGTGGTGCGGATGATATACAAGTTGACGAAGAAGAATCATTAGAAGAAGAAATTATACCAGCAGAAGATATATCTTCTGAGGAAAACTCATTAGAGGAAGAAATGAATGTTGATGATATTTTAGCAGGAATTGATGGTATAGTTGATGATGAATCTGATGCAGAAGAAATGAATGTTGATGATATTTTAGCAGGAATTGATGGTATAGTTGATGATGAACCAGTAGAAAGCAACAATGAAGAAGCTGAAACTATGGAAGAAAAAATCAATAGTAATCAATATCCACTACCTGTAAGCGATGAAAATAAGGTTGTAAATCAATTAAATGAAGTTGCTGATGATAGTGAAGAAAAAGCTTCTCAAATATTTGATGTTTTAAGTTTTATACTCGATGAAAATTCAGAAATAGCAAAATATAATAAAAGTATGTCTGAATTTATTGAAACACAAGCACAGTTATTAGAATCTTTAGCTGTTAAATTCCCAAATGTAAATATATTTACCGAGAATTTAGAAAATGCAAAAGTTTTATTGGAAACTTCAAAAGAGTTGTCTTCAAAAGTAGATGCTGAAAATAATAAAGTTTTCGAAGCAATGGAATTAATGCAATATCATGATATCAATAGGCAAAAAATCGAAAGAGTAATGGCAGTAATTAAGAAACTTAGTAGCTATTTAAATGGAATCTTTGAAGATGATTCTGGTAAAGCAGAAGTACAGATAGCAAAACATATATCAGGTGACTCAAATGATATTGTTAACAGCGACGATATAGAATCATTAATTTCTGAATTTTCAGCAGAGTAGAAGGAGCAAATATGACTCAAGGTATACATCAATTAACAGCAAGTATGGTAAATCAATTAAATAGAGTTGATGTTATATCAAATAACTTAGCAAATGCAAATACAGTTGGATTTAAAGAGGAAAATTTAGCAGAAGGTACATTTAATAGATATTTAGAACAGCAAGAAAAAAAAGATAAAGTTGTGCTGAAAGAAAGTTTAATAATGGATACTATCCCTAAAATAGACATGAGTTATAAAAGTGAAACAGTAGGGGCACTTAAACAAACGGGTAATAATTTAGATTTTGCAATTAAAGATAGGGAAATGTTTTTTAAAGTTCAAAATGAACAAGGAAATATTGAATATACTCGAGATGGTTCCTTTAAAACAGTTGATGGAAAACTGATTAACCAAAATGGATATCCTGTACTAGATAATGATAATATCCCTGTTGATATAAATAATCCTAATTTTGCTCGAACAATATCTGTTGTGAAAACAGAATTTACAAATTTGGAAAAAATTGGAAATAATAATTATAAAGTTTCAGATGAAAAAAAAGTTGAACTAATAGCCAACTCTGAAAATTATATCCTTCAAGGTTCTTTGGAGCAAAGTAATGTAAATACAATTAGAACAATGGTTGGTTTGATTGAAGCGCAAAGAAAATTTGAACAGTCACAAAAAGCAATAACAGGAATAGATCAAATCAATTCCAAAGTAATTGAATCTATAGGTAATCAAAGATAAAAGGAAATAATATATGCAACCTAGTAGTGTAACAGAACTTTTATTTCAACAATTAAACTATAGAGGGGAAAGACAAAAAATAATCTCTTCTAATATAGCCAATATTGATACTCCTGAATATAAAACAAAAGATTTAAAATTTAAGGATCAATTGCAAAAAGCTAATGAAGCACAAGATTTAAAATTGAATACTACTCATAATATGCATATGTCATTAAATTCAGATCAGAAAAAATCAAATTTTGAAATGTTTGAAATAAAAGGATTAGTTGAACAAAATGATGGGAATAATGTAAACTTAGATACACAAATGAGTGAGATGTCTAAAAATTCCATTATGTTTAATGCTGTACAAAGCTCAATTAAAAAAGATTCTGCATGGTTTAAGACTATGATAGACGCTTCAAGTAAAAACTAATAGGATAAAATAAATATGGAACAAATTTTTAAGTTTATAAATAATCTTAATTCAGCTCAGAGAGCCGTAATAATTGGTGGATTTTCTGTGTTATTTTTATTTTTGATTGGTTTATTAATATATTCAAATATCAAATCAAAAGATGAAGCATTAAATTATACAATAGCAAGTAATTTAACAAAAGCACAAGTGATGTTAGCAAGTGGTGAATTAGATGCTGCTTCAATTCCTTATTCTATATTAGGTTCTGGAAATAATTTGACATTACGAACAAATAAAAATAATATCAATATAGCTAAAATAAAATTAGTTACAAGTGATGCCTCTACGACAAAGCATACTGGATGGGAAATATTTGATAAAAGTTCATTAGGTACAACTAATTTTGAAAATAAAGTAAAATATTTAAGAGCTTTAGAAGGTGAACTAGGGCGTTCACTAGAATCGATCACAGGAATATTGTCAGCTACTGTAAAGATTGCTATACCTAAAGAATCTGTTTTTACACAAAGAAAAACTGATCCTACTGCGTCAGCAGTATTAAATTTAAGAGAAGGTACTGCTTTATCTCAAAGACAAATTGAAGGGATTAAAAGTTTTATAGCTTCTGCTATTCCAAAACTAAAATCTGAAAATATAAAATTGATAAATCAAAATGGTTCACTGTTAGAAAATGATGCAGAAAGTACAGAGAGTTTAAAATATATTGAGCATGAAAAATATAAAACGAAATTAGAAAATGACTATGAAAATAAAATTAAAGATTTGTTATTACCATTTTTAGGTGATCAAAGAATAGTTGCTAAAGTTTCAATAGAGTTAGATTTTACTAAAAAAATTATAAATGAAGAGATATACGAACCAGAAGGTACCATAAGAAGTCAACAAACAACAGAAATAGCAGCTAATTCAGATGCTAAAGAACCACAAGTAAGTGGTGTACCAGGAGCAGAAAGTAATATTGAAGATCCAGATTCAGAAAATAAGTTAAAGACAACAAAAACATCTAAAGAAGAAGCAAAGAATGTAACAAATTATGAAATTTCCAAGAAAATAATAAGTCAAAAAAATAATGCTTATGCGGGTATCTCAAAAATTACAGCTGCTGTAACCTTTGATTCAGCTGTATTAGAAAAATTAGACAATAAAGAAGAATTCATAAGTAGTTTAGATTCTATTGTTCAAGTAGCTATTGGTTATCAAGAAAAAAGAGGAGACAGTGTAACTGTCAAATCATTTAAATTTATTGGTTTACAACCATTTGGAAGTGAGAATACAGCACAAAGTGCTTCTAGTGATGATAGTTTAGATTTATTATCAACTCAGTCAATGATAAAAGAATATAGTGACTATATTCAATATTTAGTTGCGATGATTCTGTTATTTATTTTTTATAAAAAGTTTATTGCCAACAATGAAATAGCTTTATTAGGTGCAGCTGGTACAGGCGAAAAATCAGTAGATGCTGAGATGGAACACCTTTTTGATGAATTTGATTCTAAAACAGAACAAAGTAAATTAAAAGCAAAAGTAAAAAGTCAGATTTTAAGTAATTTAGATAATCTTACTGCCGAAGAATCCGCAAAATATGAAGTATTAATAGAACAAATTGAAAAAAGTGTAAATGAACAGCCAAGTGATATAGCTCAAATGATATTGATGCTACTAAGTGAAGGCGATGTAAAGTTAAAAGGTAAATAGATGGCAAAAGAATCTGTAAAAAATTCATTAGAAAATATGCCAATGATTGAGAAAATTGCACATTTTTGTGTTCTCATAGGTGAAGAATCAACAGTAAAAATTTTTCAAGGTTTACCAAAAGAGATTGTAGAAGATTTATCTGTTGCAATAACACAAATAAAAACAATTGATAAAGAAACTTCATTGGGAATTTTAGAAGAATTTCATCTGTTTATTCAATCAAGTTCATATATTAGTTCAGGTGGCTTTGATTATGCAAAAGATATTCTTTACAAGTCATTAGGGAAAGCGGAAGCTGATAAAGTTCTTGCTAAACTAGCAAGACTACAAGAAGCTAAACAATCATTCGCTTATCTAGAAAATATTGATCCGAAACAACTTGCTGATTTTATTAAAGATGAATCACCACAAACAATCGCAGTTGTATTGGCACATATGGATGCAGAAGATGCTTCAGCTGTATTGTCAAAATTAGATGACACATTAAAAGTGAAAATTTCAATGCAAATGGCAACGATAAAAGATGTTTCACCAAGTATTGTACGATCAATGTCTCAAGTTTTAGAAAAGAAATTAGAATCATTATTAACATCAATTGTGACAGTAGGTGGTGTAAAAACGGTTGCTGATATGTTAAATAAAATGGGCTCTAAATCAACTGATATATTGGAAAATATAAATGGATTAGATCCTGTACTTGCTGCTAAAATAAAAGAAAATATGTTTGTATTTGAAGATCTTCTTGCTTTAGATACAAATGATATTATGAAAGTTTTAGGGAATGTAGAAACAGAAGATTTAACAGTCGCCCTGAAAAATGCAACTGAAGAAGATATGGCTATTATTACTGGTTCCATGTCACAAAGAGCAAGAGATAGATTTTTAGAAGAGTTTGAGATGTTAGGAAGAACTAAAATTAAAGATATAGAAGATGCTCAGCGTAAAATTTTAGAAGTTGCTATGCGACTTTTAGAAAGTGGTGAAATAGAACGAATTGATGATGAGGAATAATAAATGTCAACAAATAATGTAAATACATCTTCTAGAGTAATAAAAGCAAATAGTGAGTCTACTCCATACGAGTTAGGTACATTTATCTCAAATGATCAGAACCAAAATAGCGATATGAAGAATGTTGCAATTTTAAACGATAAATCAATCAATGGTAATGTTGATCCTGTACTACAAGAGATACAAAATCTACAGCAAATGTTATTAAATATTGGTCAAAGAGTTGAATCAATTGAAAATAATGGAATTAAAGGGAGAGATTTAGATAGACAGTTAATAGAAGCGCTTAAAGATTTAAAAAATTATTCAACTTTTTTTGAACAAGCAACATTTCAAATGGAGAATAAGTTAGTAAAAACATCTTTTTCAATAGCTAAAAAAATTATTGGAATAGAAATAGGTGAAAATTCTGCAAAAATTGCTCAAGAAACAATATCGGGTATGATGGAAAAAATAAAAACATCATCAAAAGTAACTATACACCTGAACCCTAAAGATTATTTAGCATTAAAAGATCAGCTTAAATTTGATAGTTTTGTTAACTTACAAGAAGATGCAAATGTAACAGCAGGTGGAGTTGTGATAGCCAGTGATTTAGGTAATTTTGATGGTAGCATTGAGTCAAAATTAGAAACAATGTTAGGATCACTAGACGCACTTATCTAACTACAAAATAGTATAATGAATCATTATTATACTCTCTACACTTAAATATAGTTAAATATTATACAAAATAAACTTTTTTATGATATAATCTTAGAAATTAGATTATAAAGATTGAATATGGAAATTACAACAAAAGATTACAATGTACTTGTTGATACTGAAGCTGTAGTTGATGTAATCCTAGGACATACAGATATTACAGTTAAAGATTTTTTAGACTTCACTGAAGGTGACATCATTGCACTAAACAAAGTTGCAGGTGGTGGTGGTGATATTTTTGTTAATGAAAGAGTTATTGGAATAGGTGATATTATTGTAATAGATGAAAAACTTGCAATTCGTGTCCAAGATTCAATGAGTCCTGAAAAAGTAGTAAACTTCTTTTTCGATGAAAAAACAGTATAGGAGAAAATTATGGCAACAGATGTAGTATCAAAAGCACAACAAGAATATGATGCGTGGCAAGCTAGTAAAAGAGCAGCAACAGCTAGGGCAACAGTAAATACAACAACAGGAACAGATGGTAATTCAGTGACATCAGCAGTTAGTAATGATACCTTGTCAAATAATGATTTTTTAAAACTAATGCTTGAAGAGATGAAACAACAAGATCCAACTAAACCAATGGATAGTGCTGCTTTAATGGATAGTCAATTAAAAATGTCAACTATACAATCAAATCAAGACATGGCAAAAGCCATGACCACATTACAACAATCCTATGCAAATTCTGCTTTATCAACAGCTGCAAATATGATAGGTCATTCAATCAAAACGGGTGAAAAAGATGATAAAGGTGAAGATAAAATCTACAAGGTAGTAACTGTAGATAATAAAGATGGTGAACTTTATGTAAAAGCTCAACAATTTACAGGTGTTGTTGATGGTTTAAAAAATACAGAAACAGATAGTATTGCAAAATATGATAAAAATGGTGTTATTTATGATGGAAATGACGCTACAGAGTATAGAGTTTCTCTAAATTCAGACGGTAGATTTGAATACAATGAAGATGGTTCAATAAAATTATTAAATTCTGATAATGAAGTGGTAACAGATGAAGATATAGCCTCTAAATATACTTATGGTGGGTACTCATTACTTTACTCTGAAGATACTGTAGAGATACCACTAAGTGGAATAACAGCAGTAAGTTAATAGGATAAAATTATGAATGGATCAATTTATACAGGAACATCAGGATTATTATCATTTCAAAAAGGAATTGATGTAGAATCTCACAATGTTGCTAATGTTAACACCGTAGGCTTTAAAGCGGATAATATATCATTCAATGATTTGATGTATCAAGGTGGAGTAGGAAAAGGAGTGACATCAAATGACCCTTTTAAAGATTTTTCTCAAGGAAGTTTAAAACCAAGTAATTCTGAATATGATTTTGCAATCTCTGGGGAAGGATTTTTTACATTACAAGACCCCCAAAATCCTTCTAAATCATATTACTCACGAACAGGACAGTTTGCTAGTAATAAAGAAAATAATTTGACAAATAATTTAGGCTTTTTAGTAATGGGAGTATCTCCTACTGTGTCAGGTGATATGATTACTGGTGAATATGCTAATAATATTACTTCAACAATTGTGGATACAGATACTTCAATATATACACTGAATACATATACGACAGATTATCGAACAAATGCAACAGAGATTCAAGATGTTATTACTAACAAAGATGCTATAGAAGCAGTCATCAATGGAACGGCTACGACTGAACAACAAAAATTGATTGATGATAATCCAAACTTACAAATTAACTATACTAAATATGCAGATCAAATAACAGCATTACAAAATGCTTCTTCTGGAAATAACTATAAAAGTACAGATATGATTCTTAATGACATCGATGAAGTTATTACAAATTATTCAAATGCTTTAAAAGCATTTTCCATTAAACCAATTGCTGGTGAATCTGCTTTGAAAGCTCAAAGTACAGTAACTTTTCCACTTTCTAACATAACAGCTGATAACGAATTTACAATGGAAATTTTAATAAATGGAGTAAAAGTACAACAAGGTTTTGATACAGATCTCTCAAATACATTAAAACTTTTTTCTGATAAAATTAATGAATTTTCGGGAATAACATCTAATATTGATACAGCTACGGGTACATTGATAATAGATTCTTTAATTTCTGGAAGTAACTTAGTCGTTTCTCATGCAAAATTAAATGATGACTCTTTAGCTATAAATAACACACAAAAGGCAGCTGGTTCAGGGCAGGCTTTGATTGATGCACTATATAATGATTTAGAGACAGCATTGGCTAAAATTGGTGGAGATGCCGTACAAAATAAAAGTGAAATACTAGATGTTGCGAGCGGAACACCGCCTGCCCTTTCACCTATTGTTTTGGATTTAAATACATTAGGTATGAGTAGTAGACTTTTTGAAAAAATAGTAAATGGCGATACAGATGCTATTGCCTCTTATCCTGGAATTGAAAGTGATAATGGTAATATTTATCTTACCGATGGTGATGCCCGATTTTTAGTAGGTAAACTTTTACCAGTAACTTTTACAGATTTATCTGGATTAAATCCTCAAGGGGATAATATGTACAGTAAAAGTGCAGGACAAAGTGATCCAATTTATTTAGCAGATTCTGCACAAGTTATGGGAAAATATTTAGAAAATAGTAATGTAGATTTATCGGATAAATTAGTAGATTTAATGGTTTGGCAAAAAGCATTTGATGCAAATTCTAAAACAGTTATGACATCTGATGAACTATTAAAAACAGCGTTAGCACTTAAAAATAGATAAGTGCTCACATTTAAGTAATCAGCTTTTTTCTGATTATTTAAATTTGAGCATAGTATATGTTCGTATTTTATATTTAAAGGAATCATTATGGTTGGAGCACTTTGGACAGGGATCTCAGGACTTGGCGGATCACAAACGGGGCTAGACAATGAGTCAAATAATATTGCAAATGTTAATACAATAGGTTTTAAAGCATCACGAGTATCTTTTGCAGATCAAATGTATCAAGACAAAATAGGTAAAGGTGTTACTTCTTTTGATATAGAAAAGATGTATACACAAGGAAACCTTAAAAATACAGGGGTGTCGTATGATATGGCACTTTCTGGTGATGGTTTTTTTCAAGTTAAAAACGGAGCAGATACATATTATACAAGAGCTGGTAACTTTAGAATGGGTGAAGGTGGTACACTAGAAGATGTAGCTCAAAATAAAGTTCAAGGTTGGGCGATACAACCTATTTCAGATAAAGATAGAACTGCTACTGATCCAAATGCAGAGTTTTTTACAAATGATTTTACTAAACTACTTGGAAACAAGGTAATAAGAGACACAAGTAGTATAGAAACAATAGTAGCTAAAGCTACTGATTATACAACAACTGCAGTTAGTGATAGCAGTACAGTATTTTCTGGAGCAGGGTATAAATCAGCTTCAACAAAAATTTCTGATGTAGAAGCATTGATTACAGAATATAATGCGGCTTTATCTGTATATGCAGAAGCTGATCCAAAACCAACTTCATCAACATCAAGTAGTCAAAAAAGTTTACTAAATTTTCCATTAACTGGATCAGAATTAGCTGAAGGTGATGAAGTTTATGCTTATATTGATGGACAAAAATATTCTGTACCTTGGAATACTGATAACGCTACAACTATGAAAGATTTTGCAGATTTACTATCTGATGCAGGTGGATTTACCTCTTATTTAACAGGAGATACAACTTCTCCTTTTGAGGCAGATACTCAAACTGCTCCAGAGTTAGGATATGTTGTCGTAGAAGGATTAATTCCAGGTAAACAATTCAGAGTTACTGAGTTTGGATGGACTGATGCAAGTAACGATAATCAAGCCTCAAAAGGCGACGCGGTTACAATTGCTCCAGCCGTTTTAGGAACAGGTATGGGGCATATTAATTCGATTAGAGATGCAATGTCTGAGGCAGTAAGTGGAAAACAGATGGATGTATTTAGTTCATCAGAAATGGCACTTGATACAACTACACAGTTAAATAATACTTACACATATCAAATAACAATTTATGATTCTGCACTTGGTCAAGATGTGATTGTACCTTCTAGTCCATTAGTTTTAAATAATGCTGCTGCTGGTTATGATGCTTCCACTCTAACTGCAAAAGATGCGAGTGTAAGTGCTATAGCTGCAGAAATAAATGCTGATCCAGATTTATCTAAATATGTTGAAGCATTTAATTTTAATGGAAGTTTAGTTGTTAAAACGAAAAATACTAATTATGATGTAGAGTTTACAAGTGAATTAAAGGCAACACAATCTGTAAATGAAATTCAAACTATAACAGTGAATGGTGCTTCAACTGATACAGCTGTATCATTTTTAGGAGTAGATGTAGCTGTTGCACTTGGTGCTAATGCAGCAGCAGTTGCGACTGCAATAGCAGCTGCGCCTGGTCCACATATTGCTCAATGGAATGCAGATAATCCTACTAGATTAATATTTAATATAACTAGTCCAAGTGCGGGAGTATTACAAATAGAATACCAATCTACTGAAGGTAATGTTAGTGCAATATTACCAGCAAGTGATGAAGGTATAAGTTTTGGGGAATCATTAGAAACTCAACCAGGTAGAGCTCTTGGAATTTTGGCGAAAAATCCTAATTTAAGTAATAGAGAAGGGGCAGGAGCAGAATTTTTACAAATTAAAACAACAATTAATCAAACAGCATCTAAAAGTGAATTACAACTTAGACTTGATACTTTAGGATTAACAGATAGTGCATTTGGAGATTTTGAAGTTGATAATACTGGACTTGTAACAATGACACAAGATGGTGCACGATTTGCTATTGGACAAGTGTCTATTGCAAGATTTACAGATAATAGAGGACTTGAACCAATTGGTGACAATCTATTAATGGAAACAACAAGAAGTGGATCTGCATTATTTAATACTAATAACGATAAAATGGCTGAAATTAAAGGTGGTACACTTGAACTTTCAACAGCAGATTTGAGTGAATCATTAGTAAATCTTATGGTATTTCAAAGAGCTTTTGAAGCGAATGCAAAATCTATAACAACAGCTGATCAGATATTAACTACATTAATTCAATTAAAAAGATAGGTATTTTAAATGGAGAACTTTTTACTTTTGTCAATACTTGGAGTACTTGCTATATATTTTTATAGTAGTATGAATGTGTATAAATCACTTTATCACAAAATAAGTGAAGAAAAGGCGATGATGGAAGAAAAAAATGATAATTTAGAAAAGTTAAAAGAGAAATTTGAACGACAAGTCAAATTTTCTCTTGAAACAATAGAAGACTCGCAAGATAGTTTAAAAAGTACACGAGAAGATGTGCAGGAATTAAAACTACAAAATACTGAACTGGAACATAGAAATAAACTTCTTAGAGAAAGAATCAATGAACTATATGCATCAGTTGGAACATTACAGTAAAATATGATTGATATGAAAAAAATATTTTTTATTTTATTAACACCATTATTATTATTTTCATTAGAAAATAAAACAATAGAATCACAACCTCAAATATTATTTGAACACAAAAAGCTAGAAGATAAACAAGAAAGACGAGAATTATTATTAAAATTTAATACTGCAGTATTATATTTAGAACAAGAAAAATATCTTCACGCAATACAACTACTGAAACAATCTTCAAAAATACTAAAAGTCCCTTCTTATCTAAATATCGGTATTGCATACTATAAACTCAAGTCAAATAATAATGCTTATCTTTATTTAAAAAAAATATATGATTTTAAAGAGTTACAATACAAAGATAAGTTTTCATATTTTAGTGCAGCATACTATTTATATAAAATTACAAATAATAAAGAATATATAGAAGAGATCACTAAGGTAAGTGATAAAGCAAAAAGATTGACGGAACATGAGAAACTACTCGTTGTAGATACATTAATATTGCAAAAAGATTATAAAAAAGCTTTGTCTATTGCAGAAGGAATTAAAAATATATCTCAATTAAAAGTTGCTATGTTATGTATAAAATTAAGAAATTATGATAAAGCAAAATTTTATTTGGAAAAAGCACTAAATACTGCAAAAGGTGACAAAGCAAAAAATGAAGTGATGTGGTTTAAGCTTTATCGAAATCTAAAGGCAAATGACATTGTTAATGTTACGGAAGACATACTAAAAATTGAAGAGAGAAAAAAAATATTTCATACAAACAAAAGGTTAGAACTAGAATTATTCTTTAACAAAGATAAATTTACTGCAAAAGAATATTTTGATAAGGTAACAAATCCATCATTTGATTTGAAACTAGATTTTGCATATTATTTTGCTCCATTTATTTTCGAAGATTATGATGTTATGAATGTAAATGAAACAAATGGATTTATAATTAAAAATAAAGATAGTATTCATGAATTAAATATGATGATTGATTATAATTCTAAATTTTTAAAAGTCATTAAAGAAGATCCTATTAAACGAGTTCAAATACTTCAAAATATGATAGATGAAAAATATGATACTAAGGCATACGAGTACTACAATTTAGGATTGTCGTATGCACAAGTTTATGATTATAATAATGCATATAAGTATTTTAAAAAAGCATATAATCTTGATCATGGAAATAAACTTTATTCTGTGATGACTTTAATCACAACAAAAAAATTTAATGTAAATGAAGATAAAGTATTTTTAGAATTTTTAGAAAAGAATATCATGAGCACAAATGGTACATACGAATATTTGTCAAAATATATGTATAAGGTTTTTGTAAATTCTGCAATAGAATTAGATAAAAATAAATTAAGCTTAAGACAAAAGAAATCAATATTTTTTAGAGCATTATATTTTATAGATAACTTAAAAGATGATGGGATAATGACAAGTTCTCCTTTATTAGTAGAATTTGCTAAAGATCCCTTAGTTCATTTATTTAAATTAATTGCTAGAGAAGAAAATGAAAATGAATATATTTATATCTCAAGGATTCAAGATGAATTACCAAGAATTTACAACAACATCTTTTTGAAAGGGAATTTAATAATAACAGACTATTATATTGATGTTTTAAAAGCTTTAGGAATATTTAATAGAACTGATTTTAACATAGAAAATAACAAAAGCCCATCTTATTTAAGAACAAAAGCGATAATTCAACTTTATAACGGTGTACCACTAGAGACAATTAAAATCATAGAATATTTACATAACGAATACAATTTACAAAGTATAGATTCATTTTATATCTTAATTGCAGCATTATTCAGTTCAGGAAATACGGAATTAGCATACGCAACTTTGACAGAAATAGAGTTCTTGTATAAAGACAAAGATGCAAAGTTTTTAAGTGGTATTAGATTGTTACAAGATATGAAGTTAAACAGCGCACCTCAGTATTTTAGAGATACATTAAAAGGAAAATTAGTTGATATACGATTAAAAAACTTTGATAGTTTTTTGGAAGAATTATAATATAAGAAAGAAATAGTAAAAAATTATAAACTTTATGTTATAATTATTTAATTATAATTAAGGAGGACGATATGCAACTAGGAAGACTTGAGGTTATGGACCAGTCACAGGTGGATTATGTATCTAAAATCTCTAAAATACAGGAAACAGATAAAAAAACAAAAGTGGATCCTGAAGAGCAGTATAAAAATGCTCAAAAAAAACCAGAAATAGCAGATAATGAAGTTATGCTTGACAATGTTAAATTTGGATATAACTCAGAAACTAAAGATTTTTTTGTAAGAATTACAAAAGGGGATGTTGAATACAAATATCCTACTGAAGATATGATGAATTTGAAAAAAAGTTTAATGGAAGCATATAGAAATAGACAATCTTAAAATAGGAAAAATAATTGGCATCTGATATATCAAATATAATAAAAAATGAAATTTCTAGTACTTTAGAAAGTTTATTATCTGCAAGCAGTAATGTTGAAGAAGTTGTACTAGTAACTTCTGAAGAACTAGATGATACTCAATGTGTAAATACATCTGTATCATTTGATTTTTCTGGTAAAAATTCAGAATGGAATTATTTTATACCAAAAGCTACTGCAACACAGTTTGAATATTTAATGCTGGGTGGAGTAACAGACTTAAAAGATAATATAGACGATGAAATTACAGATGCTGTTAAAGAGATAATTTCTACTATCTCAGGAAGTATTTGTACTAGTATAAACGCACAGGGATTTGGTGATATATCCAGTATAAAATCAACACTAGGGGATAGTTCAGTAATTCCAATTAATGGACGATCAAATAACAATAAGATATATAAATTTATTGTAAAATTAAATGATGATAACTTGGAAATGTACATATCATTTGATGATACTATTTTACCATTTGTTACTTTGTTAACAAATGATAAATCTAATGATGCAGATTCAGAAGACTTAAGTCTTAATAAGTCAACATCTATTATCAGTTCATTACTTGGTGAAGAATCTGTTGATAACTTACGATTATTATTTGATATAAAAATGAGACTAAGTGTTAGACTGGGAACTAAAGTATGTTTATTACGAGATGTAATAAGTTGGGATATAGGTGAAATAATAGAACTTTCTCAAATGACAAGTGAACCTTTAGATATATTGGTAAATGGTGTTGTAATTGGTACTGGAGAAGCAATTATTGTAGATGGTAAATTTGGTATTAAAATTAAACATATAGGTAAAATTAAATAAAAATGAGAAAAGATGGATAAAACAACAGCAGGTGGATTGGCAGGAGTATGGGGACTTGTTGCATTAGCTATTGTTCTTGGGGGTGCTGGATTTGGTGCTTATGTTGATATACCTTCTGTGATTATCGTTTTTGGTGGTACCGCATCTGTTACAATGGGTCAGTTTGAAGGTGATGCATTAAGTAGATTCGGTAAAGCTATAGGGGTTGCTATGAATCCTGTAAAAGTAGAGCCAATAGATGAGTTGATTGAGAAAATAATTATCTATGCAACAGATATAAAGAAAAATGGTGTTATGTCTGTTGAAAGTAAAATTCAAGAAGAATCAAATCCTTTTTTTAAAGAAGCATTTAATTTATTGGTTGATAATACAAAACCAGATGTTTTAGAAAATTTATTAGAGATTAAATTAGAACACATGGAAAATCGACATAAAACAATGATTGGAATGTTTTCATCTATCGGTGGAAGCGCCGGTTCTATGGGGATGATTGGGACACTTGTTGGACTTGTAGCAATGCTTGCTAACTTATCAGATCCATCTGCTGTTGGACCAGCAATGGCAGTTGCATTACTTACAACAATGTATGGAGCTTTAATAGGAACAGGATTCGCAGGTATTTTTGAGAGTAAGTTATCTGAGAAACATAATAAAGAGATGATAAGTTGTCAAATAATTATTCAAGGAGCACATATGATTGCATCTGAAGAATCAATAGGAAATGTAAAAATGAAACTTGGTGCAATTATGCCATCTGTTGAAGAGTAAGAAGTAGTTTTTAATGGCTAAACAAAAATGTCCAGAATGTCCTAAGTGTTTACCTGGTTGGTTGGTACAATTTGGTGATTTAATGTCTCTTTTACTTTGTTTTTTTATTCTTTTACTTTCTATGGCAACAATGGACAAGAAAAAAGTTGAAGAATACTTTGAAATAATGAGACGAAGTATGGGTTTTTTGGAAGGTGCACAAGATACAGCTGAAGCTGAAAAAGAGTCGTTATCTCAATATCATGCAGATAAAAGTGAATCTGGAAGTGGTGATGATGTTGGACAAGATAGTGAATCAGCAGATGTTGCGCAATTAATTGAAGAAGTTACACAAGAATTTAATGATACAAGTGATAAAGATAATCAGGAAGTTCAACTTACATTAAAAGGTAATAATGAATTTACTTTAGATATTCCATCAGCTCTGATGTTTGAAGAGGGTGAATATGAACTTGGTAATCCAAATGCAAAAAGATTTGTGACAAAAGTTTCAAAAATATTAAGAACAATGACTCAAGAATTTGATATAGAAGTGGCCGGACATACAGGTTCAAACTATCAAAGAGGTGATGGTATACCAAGAGATTCATGGGATATTTCAGCACTGCGGTCCATTGCAGTGGTAAAAGAATTTATTAAAAATAAAATAGATCCAGCAACTTTAAAAGTAAGTGCATTTGGTTCATATAGACCAAAAAGTGATGATGCTTTTGAAAACAGAAGAGTAGAATTGCGATTTGTTTCAACAAGTAAAGATAATAATAGAATGGCACAAGACGAAAGTTTTTTTGATAGAATAGAGGAATAAAAAGGTAATCACAATGGAAATAAATAATCAATTCTTAGATGTTAATAGTTTAAAACCTAATTCTTTAGACGGAATCACAAGTAAAAACCTAAAAACAGATAAATCACTTAAAGATGTATGCGATAATTTTGAATCATTTTTTATGAATCAAATACTTGAAACATCATTAAGGTCATCAAAAATGGCTGGTGAAGGTACTGGCTCTGATATAATAAAAGGAATGTATACTGATGCATTGTCTCAAAAATCTTCAGGTTCATTAGGGATAAGTGATATGTTATATAAATTTTTAAGTGAGAATAAATCATGATTGATATTACAGTATTAGAATTACAGAGTGTAACAAGTGAATTGAAAAAATCTATATTATTAGATATTAATGATGTAAAAAAAGCGAATCATGAAAGTTTAGTGACTCGAAATTCACATAAACTAACATTAATGGATAATTTATCTACATTAAAACAAAAATTGAATAATGAATTATCTAATGAATATAAAGATGGCAAGGATATTTCAATTTATAAAAATAATATTGATAACTTGGAGTTGGAATTAAGAGAACTTTACGAATTAAATGGAAAATTAGCATCGATAGTCTTGCCTGTTAAAGAGATGTATAAAGATATTATTGATGAAATAACAGAGAAAAATGGTGGTTCACTAGTAGAGGTAATGGCATAGTGATACAAAAATTATTATTGATAATGATTACGATATTGATTAGTGGACAAGCTAATGAGATACAAGTTATTCCATTATCAAATAATTCTATTAATTATCAGAGTAAAATTTATAGTCAATATACACGATTGATACAGGTTAACAATAATTATAAATGTGATGAGTATTTAGATGTTAACTTATTAAAAAGTAATAAATATTTTGCAAAACATTATATTGCTAAAAATAAGCCAATATGTTTAAAAGATGTTTATATCCCAAAAATTAATAAAGTCAAGTTTAGATTTGGAAATTTAGAAATTGAAAAAGAAGCAGAGTTAATAAGAGAAACTAAAAGTTATATAAAAATTAAGAATGTAGATGGTACAATAGAGAAAATCTATACTGATGGAAGAAAATACTAGATGAAAATGCTCTCGTTTTTAGGCGAAACACCTACAATAGCTTTACAAAATGCACAAAAAGAGTGTGG
>Ga0193960_1000260_pt1 | contig 21798 bp, 19 predicted proteins | sample FB_3_MG_FD_140338 | JGI IMG/M metagenome (GOLD analysis project Ga0193960, IMG submission 140338) | Microbial mat bacterial communities from the Broadkill River, Lewes, Delaware, United States - FB_3_MG | ecosystem: Environmental > Aquatic > Freshwater > River > Microbial mats | place: USA... | reverse complement strand
TTGTTGTACTCAATCGTCGGGTTGTCCATAGAGGGTATTACACTCTATGGACAACTGGGCATTGGTCTCAACTTAAATAGTGTTTGTTCGCTGAGTTGTTGGTATGCTCTAGGGGTGTAGGCTGTGAAGCTTGCGACGATACTGTGTCGCTACCTTTTGAGCGTACAATGTTTACTGGTAATGATTCGGTTGTTGTTGGAAACGTTTACATATTTTTGGCGAAAAAGACCCTGCGGGTAACACTGCCGCATAATCGTCACCGAGTTTGGCACCCGGTTCTTTGTTGGGAGGTTATTAAACGGCTTCGAGCTGACTTTTAGCGTCAGTTTGAGTATCGTTATTGTCCTCTGGCGCACTAGTTTGCGCGCTTTCTGCTGCAACGATATTTGTTGCATGAAGGCCTTTATCGCCTTCGACAATATCGAACTCAACCGGTTGACCGGCTTTGAGCGTTTTATAGCCTTCCATCTGAATCGATGTATAGTGGGCAAACAAGTCTTCACTGCCACTGTCTGGCAGTATAAACCCGTAGCCCTTGGCGTTATTGAACCACTTGACGGTACCTGTAGGCATGGTTTTTCCTTCTATTACCGACTATTGCCGGGAAACAACAACCATTTTGTTGCGTAGGCAAGCTGAATTACATGTTATTATTGCTATTAGCGACCTCAAAATACGTTCAGGTCATCCTTCTTATACGCAATCTTATCGGGAAAGTCAACTTTTGGTCGTATTTTGCCGGAGTTGGTATGGTAGTATCGATAAAAGGCGTCTTTTTGACAGATCTAGGTAATGAAATTTTTAGCACAATTTGATATGGGTACTCTACGCTATCATCAACTAAGATTAAGTAAAGATGATGATGATGAGCAACATTCTGATTTTGGTGGTGGCTTGCTCTTAGAGGAGGCTAAGCCAAATTTAAAACGTCCGTCTTTGTACAAAGTAGTGATGATGAATGATGACTATACACCTATGGAGTTTGTTGTATTAGTGTTGGAAACTTTTTTCAATATGGATCGGGAAAGTGCGACTAAAATTATGTTGCAAGTGCATACTCAAGGAAAGGCCGTGTGTGGAATTTATACGCGCGATATTGCCGAGACAAAAGCAGCACAAGTTAATCAATATGCACAGGAAAGTGAACATCCTCTGCTCTGCGAAATCGAAGTTGTTGAAGGTGAAGAAAGTTAATTTTTTTGCTCTTTTCTCATCAAAGATTGAGTAGACTGGCTAACGCTACTGTCAAAGATGTACTACAGTTAAATTTAAAGGATATCGACCACGCTTAAAGCATAATCAATAAGGACTTTTTGTAGAAAAAGTAACCAGTTATAGTGCATTAAGTTAAGTGAGCAGAAATTAATCGAAATGATTAATCGAGACAGGTCAGCAGTACAAAAATAAATCTATCTCTTGTTAATCGTCGTATTTTTGAGTAGTTGCATCGCTACTGAGTCGTATCATCAAATGGTTGTGATAATAATCAACTATTCAATTGTGTCGCGGAATTTTTTGCTGTTGAGGTATAACCATGTTAAGCAAAGATCTTGAGCAAACTCTTAACACCGCCTTTCAAGGGGCTCGTTCTAAACGTCATGAATTTATGACGGTAGAACACCTGTTGTTAGCATTGCTGGATAATGACGATGCCGTCACTGTCCTGAAAGCCTGTGGTGCAGATTTACACGTGCTGAGAAAGGAGTTAGTTGAGTTTGTTGATTCAACAACCCCGCGTATTCCCGAAAATGATGACGACAGGGAAACTCAACCTACACTTGGTTTTCAACGTGTATTACAGCGTGCGGTTTTTCATGTGCAATCTTCAGGGAAAAAAGAAGTAACAGGCGCTAATGTGCTGGTGGCTATTTTTAGTGAACAAGAAAGTCAGTCAGTTTACTTTCTTAAACAACAAAATATTGCACGCATCGATATCGTGAATTTTTTAACCCACGGTATTTCTAAGGTGTCAGATAATCACAACCCATCAATGGATGAAGGTGAGCAGCAAGAAGATGGTTATGAAAATGGCGAGGCGGGTGCTTCACCCAGTAGTAACCCTCTTGATAGCTATTCAACCAATTTAAATGAAGAGGCTGCTGTTGGCCGAATTGATCCTTTAGTTGGGCGTGAGTATGAAGTTGAGCGTGTCAGCCAAATACTGTCGCGGCGCAGAAAAAATAACCCGTTACTCGTCGGGGAGTCTGGCGTGGGTAAAACGGCAATTGCTGAAGGTTTGGCAAAGCGCATAGTCGATGGTGATGTGCCCAGTAATTTGTTAGGCAGTGTTGTCTACTCTCTCGACTTAGGCTCGCTACTAGCGGGAACTAAATACCGTGGCGATTTTGAAAAACGCTTTAAGGGCTTATTGGCCGAGCTAAAAAATCGTCCTGGCGCCATTTTATTTATCGATGAAATTCATACAATTATTGGTGCTGGTGCAGCTTCTGGTGGTGTGATGGATGCATCCAACTTGCTGAAGCCTTTATTGACCTCTGGTGATCTGCGCTGTATTGGCTCAACGACCTTTCAAGAGTACCGTGGTATTTTTGATAAAGATCGCGCGCTGTCTCGACGCTTTCAAAAAGTCGATGTCAATGAGCCGAGTGTTGATGATACCTATAAAATACTCAAAGGGTTGAAGTCTCGTTTCGAAGAGCATCACAGTGTACGCTATACCGATAATGCACTACGTGCGGCAGCTGAATTATCCAGTAAATATATCAATGATCGCTTTATGCCCGATAAAGCTATTGATGTCATTGATGAGGCAGGTGCCTATCAGCAATTGCAAACGCCGAGTAAACGCAAAAAACAATTGAGCGTTGGCGATATTGAAAAAATTGTTGCCAAAATTGCACGTATTCCGGCAAAGAGTATCTCTTCGTCTGATAAAGAACAATTGCGCAAGCTCGATGACAATCTAAAAATGACTGTATTTGGTCAAGATAAAGGTATCGATGCACTGACAACAGCCATTAAGTTATCCCGTGCAGGTCTCGGGGCTGATGAAAAACCGATTGGCTCATTTTTATTCTCAGGCCCGACAGGTGTTGGTAAAACAGAAATGTGTCGCCAGCTGGCAACGGCCATGGGGGTTGAGCTTATTCGTTTCGATATGTCTGAATACATGGAGCGGCATACGGTTTCGCGCCTAATTGGTGCCCCCCCTGGCTATGTTGGTTTTGATCAGGGCGGCCTATTGACCGAGGCTGTGACTAAGCAGCCCCACAGTGTTATTTTACTGGATGAAATTGAAAAGGCGCATCCAGAGGTTTTTAACCTGCTGTTACAGGTGATGGATCACGGTACATTGACAGATAACAATGGTCGCAAGGCTGATTTTCGCAATGTTATTCTGATTATGACGACCAATGCCGGTGCTGAGGAGATGAGTAGGGCGTCTATTGGCTTTACCCATCAAGACCATTCAACCGACGGTATGGAAGCCATCAAGAAAATGTTTACTCCTGAGTTTCGCAATCGTCTTGATGCGGTTATTCAGTTTTCTGCGCTATCACTCGATGTGGTTAAAACCGTGGTTGATAAATTTTTGGTACAACTACAATCACAATTGGATGAAAAAGCTGTTGTGCTTGAAATTGAAGATGAAGCGCGAACATGGTTGGCAGAAAAGGGATACGATGAAAAAATGGGTGCCCGACCTATGGCTCGCCTGATTCAGGAAAAGCTCAAAAAGCCATTGGCAGAAATGGTGTTGTTTGGCGAATTGTCACAAGGTGGTGGTGTCGTTAATGTCACCGTTGAAGATGACGAGATTAATCTCGAAATCGCCATAGAGAAAGAACTTGAAACCGTCTAGTTACTGACTAATTGTTCGCTATTAAAAAGGGCCGTTGGCCCTTTTTTTATTTTACGTATTCAAGTTGTGTTTAGCGTGCACGATACGTGATGCGACCTTTGGATAAATCGTAAGGAGTCATTTCAACTTTAACCTTATCGCCGGTTAAAATGCGAATATAGTTTTTACGCATTTTGCCTGAGATGTGTGCAGTAACGATATGCCCGTTTTCTAACTTAACACGAAATGTTGTGTTAGGTAGGGTATCAATTACTTCGCCTTCAAGTTCAATATTATCTTCTTTTGCCATTCGGCATTGTCCTCGTACTTACTGACAGCATTACCACCTAAGCAGGTCTCTACTGTAGTAAAAAGTAGGTAGAGCAAGCTGGGGTTAATTGAGGCGTGCATTTTGCCTGAAATTGACGCAAGAGCCAAGGTGAATAGAGAAAAAAGGCAAGTTTTCAGTGAATTAAATAAGATTACCCGTCAATTAAAGGGTATTTCTGGTTATTTTACCAATAGCCAGCGATTTCCTCGTTGAATCTCTAGGGGGCGATAGGCCGATTTATAATTCATTTTCTGGCATTCTTTAATCCAGTACCCTAAATAAACCCCATGCAAATGGTAGCGTTTAGCTTGCTCGACGAGAAAGAGAATCGCGTAAGCACCAAGGCTTCGGCGGGATTCGGCAGGGTCGTAATAGGTGTAGACGGCTGAAATACCGTTATCCATATGATCCGCTACTGATGTCGCAATCAATCGACCCTGCTGGCGAAATTCATAGTAGCGTGTGCACTGCCATTCGCTGGTTAAAAAACTCGTAAACTGCTCGCGCGAGGGTGGGTACATATCGCCATCAATATGACGCAGATTTATGTAATTCTCATACAGTGCATAATGTTCATCTGTATCAATACTATCGACAACCGCAACGGTTAAGTCCTGGTTGCGCCGCCAGGTTTTACGTTGTTGGCGGTTAGGCATAAAGTCTGCTGCTGGAATACGCATGGGGATACAAGCGTTACAGTTTTCGCACAATGGCTTGTAGATATGGGTGCCGCTGCGACGAAAGCCATATTCCGACAGCTGTGAATACAATGCACGGTCAATGGATTGCTGTGGGTTTAGGAAAACCGTTGCTGCTGTCTTGTCGTCTAGGTAGCTGCAAGAGTGGGGCTGAGTTTGGAAAAACTGTAGTGTTTCCAGCTGCGTATTATCGCGCTCTATATCATCAGTACTGTCTTCCAGGTGGCTCATAGCTACTGTGTGGCTCCAGGTTGATCATTCTCAGTTAACCACTGCTGCTGCCATGGCGAGCTAATGTCTACAGCATTAGCGCTTAAGGTAGGCGCGGGAGTATTAATAATCGATTTTGCAAGCTCTCGTTCAAATATGTCACGCGGTATCTCTACTGCTCCCATACGTGCTAAGTGATCATTATAGACCTGACAGTCGATCAGTCTATAGTGCCATTGTTTTAAATGTTCGGCTATAAATACAAGGGCAATTTTTGAACCGTTGGTCATGCGGCTAAACATGGATTCACCAAAAAAAACATGCCCTAAGGCAATGCCATAAATGCCGCCAACAAGAGTATTGTTCTGCCATACCTCAACAGAGTGGGCATAGCCTTGCAGGTGAAGCTCATTATAGGCTGCTTGTATGTCTGGCGATATCCATGTGTCACCACTTTGCTGTCGGCGCGGTTCTGCGCAGGCGGCAACAACAGCATCAAAGTCGAGATTAACACTAACACTAAAACCCCCTTTGCGTATCGCCTTGTGCAGGCTGCGGCTGATATGTAGTTGATCAGGATAAATCACAGTGCGTGGTGATGGGCTCCACCACAGTATAGGCTCGCCTTCGTTAAACCAAGGGAAAATACCACGCTGGTAGGCGCTGAGAATACAATGTACTGATAAGCTGCCACCGGCGGCTAATAAGCCATTGGGTTCTGCGAGCGCCTGGCTTGTGCAGGGAAAGGCGGTGCTGTCCGGTTCAAGCCAGGGGAGTTGTATCATCGCTATTGTTACTGGTCGAGAAACTTCTCGGCATCAAGGGCAGCCATGCAGCCAGAGCCGGCTGAGGTGATCGCTTGACGATAGACGTGATCAGCCACATCGCCAGCGGCATAAACACCGGCAACACTCGTTTGCGTAGCATTGCCACCAAGGCCACTATTAATGGTAATGTAGCCGTCTTTCATTGCCAGTTGGTCAACGAACATATCGGTGTTGGGCTTGTGGCCAATGGCAATAAAAACACCTTGCAGGTCAATGTCTTGGGTTTCATTGTTAAGTGTGTTTTTAATGCGCATTCCGGTGACGCCAGTTGTATCGCCAAGCACTTCTTCTAGTGTGTTGTTCCACAATATAGTGATGTTGCCATTTTTTTCACGATCAAATAGTTTGTCTTGTAGTATCTTTTCTGAGCGCAGCGTATCGCGACGATGCACTAGCACAACCTCTTTACAGATATTGGAGAGATAAAGTGCCTCTTCAACAGCGGTATTGCCACCACCAATAACGGCTACCTTTTGATCGCGATAGAAAAAGCCGTCACAGGTTGCACAGGCACTAACACCTTTGCCCATAAACTGCTGCTCAGACTCAAGCCCTAAATACTGGGCCGAGGCACCGGTTGCAATAATCAGAGCATCGCAAGTATAGGTGTCATTGCCAACCAGTGTGAATGGACGCTTGTTTAGATCAATGCTGTTGATATGGTCAAACAGTATTTGTGTGTCAAAACGCTCGGCATGTTGTTGCATTTGCACCATCAAGTCGGGACCCTGTAATTCAGCAATGCCGCCAGGCCAGTTTTCCACTTCAGTGGTGGTGGTTAACTGACCACCCTGTTGCATGCCGGTAATAACCACTGGGTTAAGGTTCGCACGGGCAGCATAGATGGCCGCTGTATAGCCCGCAGGGCCAGAGCCTAAAATAATCAGGCGATGATGTTTGATTTCACTCATAATACGTCCTACATGCTGATAAACCGTGAGGCTATTTTTGCATTTGGCTGCTAAATAGTCCCGATAGGTCTACGAAGTAAAGTTCAGGGAAAATAATTGGATCTACGTGTGTGGCTGAGGTTCCCTGATTAATGACCAAAATGGCGGCCAAATAGGCATTAACCGGCTTGTGAGGCACACTTTAGTCAGTAAAAAGTGCTTTTGCGATGGCCTCTATCAACATTTAGCGATTAACTACTCACAACATGCTGAAAAGCATAGAAAAAATAACCACAGCCTTTACAATAGCAGACATCATAACACGGTAGCGATCATTGCTGAAAGTGTGTGCTAAAAACTGCACAACTAGGATTACATAGGATAATAGTATTGAAATCATCTGTATCGACAAACCCTGAGGCAGAATCAGCCCCTAAACGTGCACTGGTACGCATCCTTAAAGAAGGGGCGTTGATTGGCTGGGCTGCCGCCTGCCTCTACCTACTGTTAGCGTTGCTTTCTTATACCTCAAATGATCCCGGTTGGTCGAGTACGGGTACTAACGGGCGTGTGCAAAACTCTATGGGGCCCACCGGTGCATGGCTAGCCGATGTCTTTTTTTCATTGTTTGGCTATATGGCCTATCTGTTTCCTTTGATGATTGGTTATCGGGTATGGTGTGTTTTCCGTGAGCGATTCCAACAAAAACACTTTGATTTGTTATTGTTTTTCCTGCGCCTGGTGGGCTTGTTGCTGGTGATGGTTGCCGGCACTGGTTTGGTGTCGTTACAGGTGGGCAATGATGTGGGTGTGTTGCCTTTTTCCTATGGCGGTATTCTAGGTGTCTCGGTGGCGACAGCCGTAGAAAGTGCCTTTGGTTTTGCCGGTGCAACCTTGCTATTACTTGCCATGGGCTTATTTGGGCTAACTATTTTTACTGACCTATCATGGTTGGGGTTAATGGATGTATTGGGCCGCTTAACACTGCAAGTGATAGATAATATTGGTCGCTGGTTTACCCACTATCGCCATCGTCGCCAAGAGGCGAAGCAAGTTCAGGAAGTAGTAAAAGTGCGCCAGCAAGCAGTGGCAGAGCAAACTAAACAGGCTGAAAAGCGTATCCCACCTATGATCGAAGCCCCTGTAGTGAAACCAAAGCTTGGGCTGCGCTCACAAAAAGAAAAACAGGCAAAACTATTTGATGCACCGGTTACCGGTGAGTTGCCACCATTGCACTTGTTAGATGAGGCTGACCACTCGGCATCGAAGGGCTATTCAAAAGAGTCTCTAGAGGCTATGTCGCGGCTATTAGAATTAAAGCTAAAAGACTTCGGCGTTATTGCCGAGGTAGTCTCTGTACTGCCAGGCCCGGTTGTTACCCGTTTTGAAATACAACCTGCACCGGGTGTTAAAGTGAGTCGTATTAGTAACCTGGCAAAAGATGTAGCGCGTTCACTGGCGGTTATTAGTGTGCGTGTGGTTGAAGTTATTCCGGGTAAATCAGTTGTTGGTATTGAGATACCTAATCAGCATCGCGATATGGTACGCCTCAATGAAGTTTTAGCATCTGCGGTATATGAGAGCGCAAAATCACCGGTCACACTAGCGTTGGGGCACGATATTGCCGGTGAGCCTATTGTGGCTGATCTCGCTAAAATGCCTCACTTGCTTGTTGCGGGTACAACTGGCTCGGGTAAGTCGGTGGGTATTAATGTGATGTTGCTGAGCTTACTGTATAAAGCGACGCCGAAAGAAGTTAGGTTGATTCTGGTCGACCCTAAAATGCTAGAACTTTCTGTCTATGAAGGCATTCCCCACCTGTTAACTCCGGTGGTTACCGATATGAAAGATGCCGCTAATGGCCTGCGCTGGAGTGTCGGTGAAATGGAGCGCCGCTATAAATTGATGGCGGCGTTAGGTGTGCGAAATCTTGCTGGGTATAACCGCAAAATTGAGGAGGCACAAAAGCGTGGTGAGCCCATCAGTGACCCTTTGTGGCGCCCAGAAGATGAATTTATCGCCGGTGAAGCCGAGGCGACAGCCCCGCTGATTGATACATTGCCTTCTATTGTTATCGTTATCGATGAATTTGCCGATATGATGATGATTGTGGGCAAAAAAGTAGAGCAATTAATTGCCCGTATTGCTCAAAAGGCAAGGGCGGCGGGTATTCATCTTATACTCGCGACCCAGCGCCCCTCTGTCGATGTTATCACCGGATTAATTAAAGCGAACGTGCCTAGTCGAATTGCCTTTCAGGTTTCCTCGAAAGTGGATTCGCGCACCATTCTTGATCAAGGGGGGGCTGAGCAACTACTTGGCCATGGTGACATGCTGTATTTGCCGCCCGGCACTAGTGTTCCAACACGCGTGCACGGTGCATTTGTTGATGATCACGAAGTACATAAAGTCGTCGATGACTGGAAGCGCCGTGGTGAGCCGAACTACTTAGAAGGGATTGTCGATGAAAGCGCCAATGCAATTCCAGTTCCCGGTTTGTCTACTGAGGGCGAGGAGGGCGCTGACAGTGAGCAAGATGCGCTCTATGATCAAGCGCTTGAATTTGTCACCGAGACACGAAAGGCTTCAATTTCGTCAGTGCAACGTAAACTGCGTATCGGTTATAACCGTGCTGCGCGGTTAATTGAAGCAATGGAAGCCGCTGGCGTTGTGAGTGAGATGGGGCATAATGGTAGCCGTGAGGTACTAGCACCGCCACCGCCTAAAGGGTAATTAATTGAGTATGATTATGAAATTTTATCGCTGTTGTTTTTTTATTATAGTGTCGTTGTTTTGCTCTGGCCATTATGCAAATAGCGCAGACACTCTCGCGAGTGACCGATTAGTCTCACTACTGGAGCCTTTTGATACTCTAACAGGTGTGTTTCAGCAAACGCTGAGTGATAAGCAGGGTCAGCTAATTCAAGACTCAACGGGTGAGTTTGCACTTAAGCGTCCGGGGTTTTTTCGTTGGCAAACTATTGAGCCCTATCCTCAGTTGTTGGTCTCTGACTTAAAAAAACTTTGGTTGTATGATCCTGACCTTGAGCAGGTTACCGTGCGTGAGTACACCGAAGCGCTCAATAAAACCCCCGCATTATTGTTAAGCGGAGACCCTAAAACCCTAGAAGACAATTACATTATTAAAAAAATAGAGAATATAGACGGTGCTAATGATGGCGCTATCGAAGGATTTGTGCTCGTGAATAAGTCCGACAACTCGTTATTTGAACAACTGACCTTATATTTTACGCATCAAGCACTGTCTAAAATGGAATTAGTCGATAGTTTAGGGCAACTTTCTGTCTTTCACTTTACACAAACCAAAGCTCAGGACTCATTGTCAGCAGCTGATTTTAACTTTGTGCCACCTGCGGGTGTTGATGTAATTATTGATGACCAATAATTTATTTCCCGACGATAATACCCATATGCCGCTGGCTGCTCGTATGCGGCCACAAACACTTGAGGACTATATGGGACAGGCTCACTTGCTGGGTGAGGGCAAACCTATTCGAGAGGCCATTGACCGTGGGCAGCTGCACTCGATGATTTTGTGGGGGCCTCCGGGTGTTGGCAAAACAACCCTGGCTAAAATGCTGGCCAATTTAGTTGATGCTAATTTTTTAACGATTTCAGCAGTGTTAGCCGGTGTTAAAGATATTCGTGAGGCCGTGGCTAAAGCAGAAGCCAGTCGCCTAAGCACCGGTAGAAAAACGATTTTATTTGTCGATGAGGTGCATCGTTTTAATAAATCCCAGCAGGATGCTTTTTTACCCTATGTTGAAAATGGTACAGTGACCTTTATTGGTGCAACTACTGAAAACCCTTCTTTTGAGTTGAATAACGCACTGCTTTCTCGTGCACGGGTCTATGTGTTGCGCAGCCTGGATGAAAATTCTATTTTGCGTTTACTGCACCATGCACTGGCTGACAATGAATGTGGGCTTGGTGCCAAATCGATTATTTGTGATGACGAAAACTTAGTGCTATTGGCAAAAGCGGCTAACGGAGATGCCCGGCGGGCATTAAATCTACTGGAAATTGCCAGTGACTTATCCGTCGTCAATGAGCGTGGTGCACTTATTACCTTACAGACGATTACCGAAGTGTTAGGCGGTGATGTCAGACGGTTTGATAAAGGCGGCGATATTTTTTATGAGCAAATATCGGCATTGCATAAGGCTGTTCGTGGCTCCTCACCTGATGCGGCTTTGTATTGGCTAATGCGTATGCTCGATGGTGGCTGTGACCCACTGTATGTTGCTCGCCGGGTAGTGCGCATGGCAATCGAAGATATTGGCAATGCAGACCCCAGAGCTTTGGGGCTGAGCTTGCAAGCCTGGGAGACACAAGAGCGCCTAGGCATGCCAGAGGGCGAGCTTGCTATTGCTCAAGCGGTAATCTATCTGGCCTCAGCACCTAAAAGTAATGCGGTGTATAATGCGTTTAATGCGGCAAAGGCGGATATGGCAACACTGCCTGATTACGATGTGCCTGTACATTTACGCAATGCCCCGACGGCATTGATGAAGTCTCTCGATTACGGTGCCGAATACCGCTATGCTCACAACGAAGAAGGGGCTTACGCTGCGGGTGAAAATTATTTCCCTGAGCCGTTGGCCGATAAACAGTATTACCGCCCAACTGATCGTGGTCTTGAAGGTAAAATTAAAGAGAAGCTAGCGTATTTGCGCACGCTCGATAGCCATAGTACACAACAACGTTATAATACTGGCAATAGTAACCATACAGGTGAGGCTCAATAAGTTATGACATGGTTAGCAGTGGCTATTGGCGGCTCTTTGGGCGCTCTGTGTCGTTACTGGATCGCGACTTACTACTTTACTGCGGTGGGCAAATTTCCTTGGGCAACACTGAGCGCTAATATTTTAGGGTGTCTGCTAATGGGACTTTGCTATGTTGTTATCGTTGAAAAATCAATAATTGATGCGTCTTTACGGCCTCTACTTATGACGGGCTTTTTAGGCGCTATGACAACCTTCTCAACGTTTGCATTAGATGCTGTATTGTTGTGGCAACAAGGCCATGCTACTACGGCATTGCTGTATGTTGTTGTCTCTGTTATTAGTTGTTTATTCGCACTTGCTGGCAGCATATTGCTGGCGAGTAAATTTATTTAACCCTTTTGTCGCCAGGTTTATACCTGGTCTTTTGTTTATGATTGGAAGAATACTATGCTAGACCCTAAGTTAGTTCGCAGTGAGCCACAAGCGATTGCTAAAGCGCTGCTTAAACGTGGTTATATTCTCGATGTTGATACGTTAATGGCATTAGAAGACGAACGTAAGGCTATCCAGATAAAGGCAGAATCGCTACAACAAGAGCGTAATACGCGATCAAAGAATATCGGTAAAGCAAAAGCATCAGGTGAAGATATCGCCCCATTATTACAAGCTGTTGACGATATTAAACAACAATTGGCAGATGCAGACGAAGAACTTAAGTCAGTGCAGGCAAAGCTAGAGACTATTCTCAATTCAATTCCTAATATTCCTGTAGATGAGGTCCCTGAAGGGCGCGATGAAGCGGATAACGTCGAGATTCGTCGTTGGGGTAGCCCAAAGCAATTTGATTTTGATGTTAAAGATCATGTGGATCTAGGCGCTTCTCTTGCTGATGGTGAGCTGAATTTTGATGTGGCGAGCAAGTTAACCGGGTCGCGTTTTGCGGTGATGCGCGGTGCTGTAGCAAGGTTGCACCGTGCACTTATTCAATTTATGTTAAATACACACATCAGTGAACACGACTACGAAGAAGTGCATGTACCGTTTATGGTCAATAAAGATTCTTTGTTTGGAACAGGGCAGTTGCCTAAATTTGAAGAAGATCTTTTTAAAGTAAATGATGAGCGTGAATTTTATTTAATTCCCACCGCTGAAGTTCCCGTGACTAATTTACTGCGCAATGAGATTGTCGATGCCGCACAGCTGCCTTTAAAACTTGTCTGTCATACACCGTGCTTTCGCAGTGAGGCAGGCAGTCACGGGCGCGATACCCGTGGAATGATTCGCCAGCATCAATTTGAAAAAGTAGAGCTCGTTCAATTTGTGAAACCTGATGAATCAGAACAGGCTTTAGAAGATCTTACTGCCAATGCGGAAACAATTCTACAAAAGCTGGGCTTACCGTATCGAACAGTTATTTTATGTGGTGGTGATATTGGATTTTCAGCGGCAAAAACCTACGACCTTGAAGTGTGGTTACCGTCGCAACAAAAATACCGTGAAATTTCTTCTTGCAGTAATTTTAATGCCTTTCAGGCGCGGCGTATGAAAGCCCGTTATCGCAACCCTGATACCGGTAAACCAGAGCTGTTACATACTCTTAATGGCTCGGGGCTTGCTATTGGCCGTACGCTATTAGCGGTAATGGAAAATTATCAACAAGCCGATGGTAGTATTGCTATCCCTGAGGTGCTTCAACCTTATATGGGCGGCACACAAGTAATTGCCTCCTGAGCAGTAGAGATGACATTGTGTCACCAACATTCGAGTGTTAAATGCCGGGTTTGTAATTGGCGCTTTGCTTGAGAATAAACGAGTATTTTTATGGATTACATGCCTTTCTTTTTCGACCTTAAAGGTCGGCGTTGCTTAGTGATTGGTGGTGGTGGTATTGCGACAAGAAAGGCACGGCTCTTAGCCAAAGCACAAGCCACGCTTATTGTAGTTGCGCCTTACATTAGCGAAGAGTTACAGCAGCTAGTTGCAACAACAAAGGGTGAGGCCTTTTTGCGCCCTTATACAATTGATGATCTACAACAGTGCGTTTTGGTGATCTGTGCAACCGATGATGCGCAGGTGAATAAGCAAGTATCCAACGATGCTCAGGCGCGCTGTTTGCCGGTTAATGTCGTCGACTCGCCCGAGCTTTGCAGTATTATTACACCGGCCATTGTCGACCGCTCACCATTGATGGTAGCGATTACCAGTGGTGGTGAGGCACCGGTATTAGCTAGGCAAATTCGCGCTAAGCTGGAGGTCATGCTGCCGTCCTCTTATGGCGTGCTGGCAACGCTTGCCAGTGGTTTTCGCGATCGTGTTAAGAAGTTGTTGCCATCAGGTGAGGCACGCTTACGGTTTTGGGAAAAGGTATTTAACGGTAGTATTGCCGAGCTGGTCTTTGCAGGAAAGCTCACCGAAGCTGAGCACACTATTGATACATTGCTAAACACTGACGCCACGGATACGCTAAAAGGTGAGGTGTATTTAGTCGGTGGGGGCCCCGGTGATCCAGATTTGCTAACGTTTAAAGCGCTACGGTTGATGCAGCAGGCCGATATTGTCTTGTATGACCGACTCGTCAGTGACGAGGTGTTAAATTTAGTGCGTCGTGATGCGGATAGAATTTATGTCGGCAAGCGCCGCAGTGAACATGCGCTACCCCAGCAAGAAATTAATCAACTACTGGTTGATTTGGCAAAAACAGGTAAGCGAGTATTGCGGCTAAAAGGGGGTGACCCGTTTATTTTTGGTCGCGGTGGTGAAGAGATTGAGCTGCTGGCACAGGAGAATATTCCCTTTCAAGTTGTACCGGGTATTACCGCAGCATCAGGCTGTGCAGCTTATGCGGGCATACCACTGACACATCGCGATTATGCCCAGTCAGTACGCTTTATTACAGGGCATACCAAGACCGGCCAGCTAGATCTTCCTTGGGTGTCGATGCTCGACCCCGAGCAAACGCTAGTATTTTATATGGGGTTGACTTATCTGGAGACTATTTGTCAGTCATTGATTACCCATGGACGTGATCCATCAACACCTGCGGCATTAATCGAGAAAGGCACAACACCTGAGCAACGAGTAATCACGGCTCAATTAGATTCATTGCCTGCACGGGTTAAATCCCAAGAAGTTCATGCACCAACCTTGCTGATTATTGGCGGGGTTGTAAGTCTGCACTCTACACTGCAATGGTTTTCTCCAAGCACTAGTGATGTGGCTCAATAGCCTTTTTGTGATTTAGTCACTAGTACTGTGTGAGGGCCGGTGAGATTATGAACCTTATCGGTTAAATAGCCGTTGCGTTTGTGTATTTTGCTATTATCTTCGGGTCAACACAGAGAGTTTGAGCATGCGACATCTATTATTAATACTGTTATTGGCCCCGTTATTGGCAATCGCAAACCCTAAGATGATCACGGTACAGCAGGCTCATGAACAGTCGTTTAATGGCGAGCGTTTATTGATCGATGTGCGCTCAGAAAATGAGTGGGTAGAAAGTGGTGTTGGGCTTTATGCACAGACGATTTCTATGCACCAGCCCGGTGGTTTAAAGACCTTTAAGCAACAGCTGCTAACATTGACTAATGGTAAAAAAGACGAGCCTATTGCACTGATTTGTGCCGGTGGCGTGCGCAGCTCACACGTACAGCGCTACCTTGAGAAGAATGGTTTTAGCAATGTAGTTGATGTCAATGAAGGTATGTTAGGCGGGTATTTTACAAAAGGCTGGCTGGATTATGGGCTTCCTGTTAAAAAGTATAAAAAACAACTGTTTAGGCGTGCAAATTAAAGTACATTATTAGTATTGGATACACCACCACTGCCGCTGGTTTCACAGCGCCCCCCGTTTGCTGACAGCGGCAAAATCTCTATTATCATCTATAGTTAAGGTAGATAGATCTATCCTGTAGCACCGCTGTGCTACCTCCTGTATTTTTGGTATATGAGGCAATAGTGATGAGAGGCCACTTATCTATTCGGGCGCATCTGATTAGCTTAGGGGTTGTGGCTGCAATGGGTTTTTGTGCGCTGTTTTTTCATGCTCAATGGGTGGCTAAAAGCCTTTCTGCTTCATCGTCTGAGCATATTAACTATACTGCTGATCAACTCTCCACTGTACACCAATTTCGATTACTGATTGAGCGTGTTCACTCGCGCTTAGATATGGCAGCGGTTGGCCTGCAAACACGTGCCTTTCAACAAGCAATGGCTGATGGTTATAAGCTAGCCACTGATTATCAACGGCTTGTTGACTCTCAATACCTAGGGAAAGCCTCACTATTACCACTATTGACATTGCTGGGTGATTATTTAGCACTTAGTGATACAGTTATTAAGGATATGATTGACGGCACGATTGATCTATCGCGTATTAAAGCGGATGCTCAACAGCGAATACAGTTGTATCAACAATTACTAGCTGGGGTTGATCAGTGGCAAGCTCAGACACAACAACAGTTGGCCGTCGCACAGCTTTTACCATTAACCTCCACCAGCTATTGGTTCGCAGGGGGAGTGCTTATCTTTTTTATAGCCTGTACCGGCGGTTTACTCTATAGCTTGAGGCGCTATTTTTCTGCGATTGATAGCGATATTGCCACACTCTATGAGAATGGTTCAGCTACCGGAATAGCGGCTAATTACCCCGCTGAGATGAAGCATACTGTTGAGTGCCTTAACCTGCAATTAAAACGTAATGACCAACTGAGTGTTGACCTTAAACAGCTACAACAAGTCATTGTGGCACTACAGCAGGGTATTTCGGCCTTGATTAAACCAACGACGCAAAATGTAACTCAAGATGACACAATGTGTATATCCGCGAGTGGGGCCTTGCAGCATAGTACTGGCATACTAGTGAAGACCGTTGATGAGGGGAGTGGCCTTATCAATGATACTGATGTGCAAGCAGGCCAAGGTGCGGCGCTATTGTCCGAAACGATTACTGCTATGGAGCAGCTAGTGCATGAGGTAGATACAACCGTAACTAGCGTAGGTAATCTTGTTGAACAGGCCAGCAGTATTGGCCATATTCTCGGTGTTATTAAAGGTATCGCAGAACAAACTAACTTGTTAGCACTTAATGCAGCCATTGAAGCGGCTAGAGCAGGCGACCAGGGGCGAGGTTTTGCTGTTGTCGCTGATGAGGTCAGAAGCCTAGCGTCAAAAACTCAAGAATCAACTAATGAGATCGAACAGGTGATTGAGCAGCTGCAAGGCTCTTCTGTTCTTGCTACGAAAGCAATGGCCTCCAATAAACACGCGGTAGACAACAGCCTACAGCAAAACCGGCGTGTTGAAGAAAACCTAGTATTAGTGTGTGATCATATGAGCTCAATTCGAGCGATGAATCAAAAAATTGTCGATTTGACTCTAGAACAGCAAACAGCGGCCGATAACGTCAATAAGGAGGTGTTAGCGGCTAATCGCATTGCTGATAGCCAGCGAGAACAGACTCCTGAAATTACAGCGCTTAGTGAATCAGTCAGTCGTGTTTCTAGTGAGCTTAATCGCATGCTGGAATCACTGAGGCATTAAGGTGTTTGATATTTGCCAGTGCCCGGCGATAACCTAGGTCGCGATACTACCTAGAACAGCATCTGGAAAACGCCAAGAAAACGTCTGTGCACTGATGTTATTGTCTCATGGAGGTTAACCATGATTAATATCGGCCCTTTATTACCATCGACCAATACAACCAATATCGTTCAAAAAAAAGGCAGTGTTAACGCTAGCGATAAAGCAGACGCAAGTGCCGCACCAACCACGCTCACCTATGAGCGTCGCAAAGGGCGTGATCGCCGCCAAAAAAAGAGGCGCACATTGTTGGATTCGCGTGCAGGAAAAGATCGACGCCAGCAGTCGCGCAAAGGGCGCTCTATTGATATTGAGGCTTAAGGGGTAGTGTATAATAATTGCGATGTACAAAAAACAGCATCTCATGAGTGCTTATAGTGTTTGCCAATGTATCATATATAAACTATCAATTAGTGTTTGTGGCTGCGCGCAGTACACTAATGCTGTTTATGCAATGCCGAGGTAAGTAAACTTTTTCTATTTTTTAGCGTCTTATATGACGATTAGCAGATAAGTGCTAGCATATTCATTAATAGATTTTCAATCCCCATAAAAGTGAGAGACAAGTGGCTGATTTTGACTACGATTTATTTGTAATAGGTGCAGGTTCCGGTGGTGTTAGGGCAAGCCGAATAGCGGCTCAATTAGGGGCAAAAGTAGCTGTTGCAGAGGAGTTATACCTTGGTGGTACCTGTGTTAACGTAGGTTGTGTACCTAAAAAACTATTCGTTTATGGCTCTCACTTTGTTGAAGATTTTGAGGCCGCTGCCGGCTTTGGCTGGAGCGTGGGCAAAAGCCAGTTTGACTGGCCAACACTGCGTGACAATAAAACAAAAGAAATTGAACGCCTCAATGGTATCTACCAAAACCTACTGGGTAATGCCGGAGTAGAGATTATTAATGGGCGCGCTGAAATAGTGGATGCGCATACGGTTAAAGTGGGTGATAACACCTACAGTGCTGAGCGTATATTAATTGCCGTTGGTGGTTGGCCTCAAGTGCCTGAAATTCCGGGTAAAGAACATATTACCAGTTCTAACGAAGTCTTTTATTTGGACGAATTTCCGCAGCGTACGCTGGTTGTCGGTGGTGGTTATATCGCCGTCGAATTTGCCGGCATTTTCAACGGCCTAGGTTCTGCTACTCAATTACTGTACCGGGGCCCCTTATTTTTACGTGGCTTTGATGAAGATATTAGAGAGTTTGTTGCCCAAGAGATGGCGAAAAAAGGCGTCGATCTTCATTTTAATACCAATATTGAACGTATCGACAAGCAGGCCGATGGCAGCCTGCTAGCAACACTGAGCGATGGCTCAACAATAGCTGCTGATATGATTATGTATGCAACAGGCCGCACACCGAAAACGGCTAATATCGGTTTAGAAAATACTCGTATTAATACTGACGAGCGCGGTGCTATTATCGTTAATGACGACTTTCAAACAGCAGAGCCTTCAATTTATGCCGTTGGTGATGTGATCGACCGTGTTCAACTAACACCGGTTGCCTTAGCAGAAGGGATGGCATTAGCTAGAAACCTTTACAGTGATAACCCTCGCCATAACGTGGATTATGATTTTATTCCTACGGCGGTTTTTAGCCAGCCTAATATTGGTACCGTTGGGTATACTGAAGCCCAAGCGCTTGAAAAATACGCTGAGGTCGCTGTGTATACCTCGACCTTTAAGCATATGAAACATACACTCAGCGGTATGGATGAAAAAACGTATATGAAACTGTTAGTTGACCAAGCGAGCGATCGTGTTGTTGGCTGTCATATGGTGGGTTCTGAAGCCGGTGAGATTATTCAAGGATTAGCCATTGCGATAAAAGCCGGTGCTACTAAAGCTGATTTTGATACTACCATTGGCATTCATCCTACCGCGGCAGAAGAGTTTGTGACTATGCGTGAGCCAACACGGATTATAAAATCACCTAAATCAGTGTAAATACTGTTAAGTTACTCACGAATGTGTCTATACTTAAGGCGTTTCTCAATAAATTATGTAGAGTTATTGCGCACTAAAATGATCCAGTGTTTGCTATCAATACCACTAATAGTGCGTTATTGCGGGTAAGCTTTTTCTAGCTAGTTCATTTTTTGCCAGCTGAATATTTTATTTGGTGACGCCTTTAATAAAGACTTTTGTGGGTGGCTGATCGTGATTTATGCATACATCAAATTACAACTATCACTTGTGCACATGTGGCTGTTAAGTAGTCTCTATAATACAGAGCTGATAGTCGATTCAAGCCATTATCATTACCGGCGCTATAGTTATAAATACCGTCAAAAGCAGCGACGAGTTAAGTCTTTATGGGTAGTTGTTGGCATCATCGGGTTGCTCTTTCCTCTTGCGCATATTATAGCCTTTCTTGTTTTATTAACTATCTTTCTTTCATTTATGATTCTTGACGAAACCCCCTAGTTTATCAATTAGGTCTGCCATATTGTCTGTGTTTCATACATGTTTCTATTGTGTTTAACAAGACGCTATTTATTGCTCGCCTTTTATTGTTAATAATAACGGCACCTCTGGATTTGGGTTTTCAAGACATGTTAACAGTATATATTTTTGACTAAATAGCGTCTTGTAAAACACTATTAATGTAAGCTAAATTAATTTGCCGTGAACGAAAAAACCTCAATAAGTGATTGGTTGGGGCTTTTTATTTTGAGCTTGAGAAAATCTTACGACTTGTTAGCAATTCGCTATAATTTCAGTAGTAATCTGATAAAAAAAGATGATATTTGTGTCGGTCGGGTGAAATCGTATTACAGCCCTTTTGTAAAGGAGCCCACAATGAAAGGCAAGATAAGCTTAAAAGATTTTATACACCAAGTAAAAGATGAACTCATTGATGCTCAAGATGATTCTAAAACCCCTTTTTATGAGCTTGAGACGGTTGAGTTAGAAGTGGCCTTTGCGCTAGAGACTAAAGGCGGCGCAAAGGGCAAGCTGGTAGTGTTAGAGCTCGGTGGTGAAACGACAGCGGCACAAACCCATCGGGTAACATTAACATTGAAACCACTGCCGCTAAAATCATCGAAGAAAAAGCACACCGCTCGCACTAAAAAGCAGTCATCTAAAAAAGCAAAGGCGGCTGCCGGTGGTGGCGGAGCCATAAGTCACCGGAAGCTTTTGGGTTCAGATAGTACAGCACATGGGCCCATTTACGATAAGGTTAACGATGAATTAATACCGTAGTCTTGGAGGCTGTGGTACTTCAAACGATGATTTAAGTGAGGCTAGGGCAGTGTGCTACCGTGGCGTTACTGCCTGTTTTATACTCAAAACATCGCTATTATTGCTGGGGTTGATTTTACTTTGTCGTAGTTACTATTTACCTACTTACCTACTTACCTACATGCAAACCGCACTCGCGGTTTTTAAGTACTTTTGTTGGGTCAAAGTAGTCGTCTTCAATCGGTAAGTCATGCTCTACAAGATATTCTTCCATGTCGAGCTCTTTCCAGTAGAAGAGTGGGGCAACCTTAAGGCAACCGGTTGTCGTGTCTTGGGTGACTATATCCAATGAATCTCTAAAGGGGGTTTGCTCTTTGCGAATAGCGGTTAACCACACTTCTGGCTTAAACTCATTCATAGCGCGGCCAAAGGGTTCTAGTTTGACCTCACGAGTAAAAATATCGTGTGCGGCTTCATCATCAATACTGGGAATGCCACCATAGACGGTTTCGCGACGCTTGGCGGTGACCTGTGGTGTATAGTAGTGAATATTGAGTTTTAGCCGCTGGGTGAGTGCATCGGCAAATCGGTAGGTTGCCTCAGTGTTGTAACCAGTGTCAACACACACTACATCAATATCGGCTGATAACTGGGTGGCCATGTGCAGTATCGCTGCTTCATGAGGGCCAAAGTTTGTAGTGACAATAGTCTTTTTATTGAGTGATAGCGCCCACTCGATAATATTTTGAGGGCTGGCCTCATTTAGCTCAGCGTTAATAGCGGTAAGGTCGATAGTTGTGCTCATACATTTTCCAGTGTGTCGTTGGATATCATTCGAGTTTGCGATATTGTAACAAAATGGAGTCGCAACGGTTTATTTTAAACTCCAATCAATAGTGTTTGTTGTTATAAGGTTATCAATCCCAGGAATATCATTATGTCGCAGACCGTTAGCCGCCCACGCTCCCACACACTGATTCACCACCCAATTGATAATACCGTCACGCTTGCGGTAAGAGACTACCCCGGTGATGGCCCAGTGATATTGTGTTTGCATGGTCTCACCCGTAGTGCTGCTGATTTTGATGTATTGATCCCACACTTGCCTGAACATTGTCGTCTACTTGTACCCGATCAGCGCGGCCGTGGGCGCTCTAGCTATGACCCAAAGCCCGAGCATTATCATTTAGCGACGTACATGGCTGATATGTGGTCACTATTAGAGGCACTAGCTGTTGATCAAGTAACAATCATTGGCACCTCAATGGGGGGGCTTATGGGCATGCTTATGCATGCCGCGAACCCAGCGCGTATTGTGGGCTTGGTCTTAAATGATATTGGCCCTGAGCTGGGTGTAAATGGCTTGCAACATATTGTCGATTATGTCGGTAAAGATATGGAAGCGCCCAATTGGGCGCAAGCTGTAGTGCAAACCCAAGCGGTTCAACAGAGCAATTACCCTCATTTTAATGCACAGCAGTGGGAGGCCTTTGCCCGTGCACTATATGAGCCTACCGGTGAACA
>Ga0193960_1000259_pt1 | contig 22018 bp, 22 predicted proteins | sample FB_3_MG_FD_140338 | JGI IMG/M metagenome (GOLD analysis project Ga0193960, IMG submission 140338) | Microbial mat bacterial communities from the Broadkill River, Lewes, Delaware, United States - FB_3_MG | ecosystem: Environmental > Aquatic > Freshwater > River > Microbial mats | place: USA... | reverse complement strand
TCCAAAGCCAAAGATTCTTCAAAAAATTATCAAAGAAGCAAAAGAAGAAAATGTAAAAGCTATTTTCACTCAAACAGAATTCTCAGATAAAAGTGCAAAAGTAATTGCTGATGAATTAAAAATCAAAGTAATCAAAGAGACTCCACTTGCAGCAAACTGGTCACAAAACCTAATACAAATGGCAAACTCAATTGCAAACAACAAGTAAGGCAATCTCTATAAACAATCTTTTTTTCAAATATGAAAAAGAGTTTGTTTTAGAGGATATAAATTTATCAGTAAAAGAGAAAGACTTCCTTACTATTCTAGGTCCAAATGGTGGAGGGAAAAGTACTCTATTAAAACTAATTCTTGGAATAAACTCTCTAAAAAAAGGTGATATTTCCATCTTTGGAAATAAACTAATAAATGAACTTCCAAATCTTGGTTATGTTCCTCAAAACACAAATATTAATCTCAACTTTCCAATTAGTACCATAGAAGTTGTGATGATGGGACAAAACGATATTAAAAAAAGATTCTTTGGATATAAAAAAGAAGAAAAAATCAAAGCTCTTGAAGTTCTAGAAAAAGTAAATATGAAAGAGTTTGCAAACTCAAAAATTTCAAATTTATCAGGAGGTCAAAGACAAAGAGTTTTAATTGCAAGAGCACTATTTTGTAATCCAAAAATTTTACTTTTAGACGAACCAACTTCAAATATAGATATTACTGGATGTGAGCAAGTTTACCAAGTATTAAAAGAGTTAAATAAAAATATCACAGTTATTGTAATAAGTCACGATATATCAGTAGTTCTAAAATATGCTTCAAAAGCTGTTTATATAAATAAAAAATTAACATATCATGATTTAACAAAAATGAAAGATGACTTCAAAAATATTGAAGCAGATATTTGTGAGATTGAACTTTTAGAAATGTTAGGAAAATGTAGATGTTAGAAGCCTTATCATATAACTTTATTCAAAATGCAATAATTGCAGGTATCTTAGTAAGTATAATTACGGGAATTATAGGTTCATTAATTGTAGTAAATAAAATGGTTTTCTTATCAGGTGGAATTGCCCATAGTGCTTATGGTGGCATTGGTTTATCTATTTATTTTGGATTACCTATGCTTTTATCAACATCAGTTTTCTCAATATTTATTACTATAATAATTGCTCTTTTAACTTATAAGAAAAGAGAGAACTTAGATACTATAATTGGTCTAACATGGGCTATTGGTATGTCTTTTGGTATCTTACTTGTTGATTTAACACCTGGATATAATTCAGATTTAATGAGTTATTTATTTGGTTCAATTTTAGCAGTGGATAGTACAGATATTATATTTATGTCAGCTTTACTAGTATTTATTATTATCATTTTAGTATTCTTTTATAGGGATATCTTAGCAGTTTCTTATGATAGTGAATATGCAAATTTAAGAGGTATCTATACAAGATTTTTTTATACACTTATACTTATTTTATCAGCTTTATGTATTGTTATTGCCATAAAAATAGTGGGACTTATTTTAGTGATTGCACTACTTACTATACCTATTTATATATCACAAAAATTTTGTAGTACTTTATTTACTATGATGATAATATCAGGAATACTATCTATGATATTTACTATTTTAGGTCTTATTTTATCTTATAACTTTGACTTAAGTTCTGGCCCATCTATTATACTTGTTAGTTCAATTTTTATGTTTTTGCTAATCTCTTATGATTATATAAACAAATTTAAAAGGCAAAAAGAACTATAGATTTTATCTTATGCTAAGTGCTTTAAATATATTGTTTTATATCTTATTTAAAGGATTGGTATGAAGATTGAAGACTTAGAAAAAATACTATTAAAAAAACAAGGGGCAAGTAAAAGCTTTCCCTTTGGAGATATTTATGCAGTTTTCAAAATAGAAAACAAAGTATTTGCAATACTTGCAATTGAAGAAAATCCTTTAAGATTAAATCTAAAATGTGTCCCAATAGACGCTCTTGCATATAGAGATATTTATAAGAGTGTAATACCTGGTTATCATATGAATAAAAAACATTGGAATACTATAATATTAGATGGAAATGTACCACAAGAAGTTTTAGAAGATATGATAAATGAATCTTACAATTTGATTTTTAATAAACTTACAAAAAAACAAAAAGAAAAGATTCTTTTATCATAGAAGAGTTATTTTTGAACTATAACTCTTATAACACAAGCCTCACCTTGATGACCTTTTCCTTCATCTAAAATAGTTACTTGTTCTTTTATTTCTTTTTCACATAAAGCAAAATGTTTTTTAAAATCATCTACAGTATAAAGTAAATCTTCATCTTTTGGACCACCACTTGTATAGTTTAATTGTTTTGTTGAGAAAAACTCTCCAATAAAGTAACCATTTGGGTTTAAAGACTCTTCAATTTTTTCAAATAAATCTTCTCTTTCATTTTTATACATATGTAAATAAGAAGCAACGATTACATCATATGTTTCTTTAACTTCCCACTCATTTAAATCAGCACAAATTGTTTCTATTTTTACATCTTCTTCAATACTTCTAAAATGTAATTTAGAAAGCCCAATATCCGAAGCATCAATAGCAGTTACTGTTAAACCTCTTTTAGCTAAGAAAATTGCATTTCGCCCTTCACCTTCTCCTAAACAAAGAACTTTCCCACCTCTTGGAAACATCTTTATTTTTGAAGCAATAAAAGTATTTGGTTTAATACCATATAAAAAACCATCTCTAGAAAATTTACTGTTCCAAAATTCTTGTTGACTCATTACTTTTCACCTTTTAATTTTTCTAAAATTATATATGGATATATTTTTCCATTTTCTACGCTTATAATGTCTTGCATATTTCTAAGTAAATCAAAATCTTTTTTCTTAGGGAATTTAATATTTTGTTTAAATACTAATTTTCCATTTTTATACTTTTCAATATGTTTTATTTTTTTATTAAAAGAAATAATATGCTTTAAATCTTCATTTTCAAAAAATGCGATTAATGAGCTTTCACTATCTAAATAAAACTTAGATAAAGAATGAATAGTTCCATCATTATTAAAGTTAATTACATAATTAATTCCAATTGTTGGAACATTAATGATGTATCTTTTTAATTTAGAATTTCTAAATACTCTTTTTTCACTTTTATCTCTTGTCATTCCATTTTTAGAACTATTTCTTTTAAAAACGTAATCATTTATATTAAAAGAAAAAACATCTAATTCTACTACATATGGATAGTTACTTGATAATGTATATTTTTCTTCAAAAGAGTCTAGTCCACTTTTAAAATTACAATCTGAAAAAACTTCTTTATATTTTTTTGTTTCAACACTTTGAATACAACCATTTTTATATACTAAGTCTTGACGACCAAGACTTTCATGATTTACATATGCTTTTCCATTAAACTGATTGTTTCTTACATCAAAAGATGCAATCTTATTTTTTTTAAAATAAATATCTAGTTTTGAAATCTTTCCGTTTTTTACAAAAACTTTTGCATCTTTTTTCTGAAAACTTCCAGTAAATTTTTTAGAGCTTTTATATATAAAACCATTTTTTTCATTTATCTGATTAAAATTAACTTCAGGAACTGAAGCATTTAAACATAATGAAAATAAAGATAAAAAGGCAGTTATTTTAAGCATATAAGCTCCTTAGTCTGAACTACAGTTTACAGTTGCTCTATCAAATAAAGTAAGATACCATTGTCCATCTATTTTTGTCATATAAAATACTAAGTATGGTGTTAATACTACTTTGTAACTTGTTTTTTCTATAAGTTTAGCTTTTGCTAAATCATTTTCTTTGTATCTATTTTTTTCAAAAGAATTAGCATCTTTCATAATTTTAGATAATTGTGAACTAACTTTAGAGCTTAAATATAATCCATCTTGACTCCAACCATAAAACTCATCATTATTAGGACTACAATCAAATTTAACATCACCTTGTTTTAAAAGATAACCTTTTGAATCCTCTGATGCAAATTTAATTAAGTGAGATAATTCTTCAATTCCCTCATCCACAATATTAAAGATCTCTTTTTGTTGAGTAAAAGTTGTTATACCATCTACTTTATAGATATTATAAAATCCAAACTTTGGGTGTATATAATTTTTATTTATATTTTGTACATCATTTTTTATAATTGATGATATAACTTCATTAACTCTATTTATTAATTCTGGGCTTACAGCCTCTCTTTTATAAACTATTTCTTTTTTAATTTCTTCTTTTTTTATAATTGTTGGTATTTGTTCATTTATTTGTTTTAAACTACATCCTGAAAGAGTGAAAATTGCAAGTGTAGAAAATAAAATTTTAAAACTATTTTTATATTTCATTCGTAAATTTTTTCCTTAAAATTTTTGTGACAATATACCATTAAAAAGCTGTTAAAAACGATAAAAAGATAGCAATGTATAAACTATGTCTATAATTTAATATTATCTTAGATAAAATATTAGCTAAAAATTAAATCATTAGGAATTTATAAGATGACTGAAGCAAAATACATATGGATGGATGGAGACTTTGTAAATTGGCATGACGCTAAGGTACACGTTCTTTCTCATACACTTCATTATGGAAATGGTGCTATTGAAGGTACTAAAGCATATAAGACTCATGATGGTAGATGTGCGATTTTTAAATTACAAGAACATACTAAAAGATTATTAAACTCAGCAAAAATGACATTAATTGATGTTCCATTTACTGTTGAAGAATTAAATAAAGCACAAATTGAACTATTACAAAAAAATGACTTAACTGAAGGTGCTTATATTAGACCACTTGTTTACTTAGGTTACGGTGTAATGGGTCTTTATCATAAAGAAGCTCCTGTAAATGTTTCTATTTCTGCATGGGAATGGGGAGCATATTTAGGAGATGAAGGTCTTAAAAAAGGTGTAAGAGTAAAAATTGCATCAATGACTAGAAACTCAAATACTTCAGGAATGGGTAAAGCAAAAGCAGTTGCAAATTATTTAAACTCTCAAATGGCTAAAGGTGAAGCAGTAGAATGTGGATACGATGAAGCTTTATTAAGAGATGACCAAGGTTATATCGCTGAAGCATCAGGTGCATGTTTCTTTATCGTTAGAGATGGTGTAATTATCACTCCTCCAAATGATAACTCTTTAGAATCAATTACTCAAGCTACTGTTATTGAATTAGCAGAAGACTTAGGATATACAGTAATTAGAAGAAGATTAACAAGAGAAGAAGTATACATAGCTGACGAAGCTTTCTTTACAGGAACTGCTGTTGAAGTAACTCCTATTAGAGATATCGATGCAAGAATCATCGGTGCTGGTGAGAGAGGACCTATTACTGAGGCTTTACAAACTGCATACTTTGATGTAGTAGCTGGTAAAAACGAAAAGTACTTAAAAGACTTAACATACATTAACTAAGGATAAACATGCCAATAGATAACGATTATTTTAAAAATAGACAAAATAACAATGGTGGTGGTTCTAACAACAATAATAATGGAGGTGGAGGAAACTACCAACCACCTTTTGAGCCACCTGAATTTTTCAAAAATTTAGGAAAGAAAGCTGGATTCATTTACGTAATTATTGCAGTAATTGCTTTATTATTTGTATTTAAACCATTTATCATTGTTGAATCAGGACAAGTAGGTATTAAAAGTACTACTGGTAAATATGAAGAAGAACCATTAAGACCAGGTTTCCACTTATATATTCCAGGTTTCCAAAAAGTTGTTTTAGTTGATACGAAAGTAAGACTAATGAACTATGCTAATATTGAAACAAGTGGTGGATTTGATCAAAGTATCAGAAGTAACCCTGCAATTTCTATCTTAGATGCTAGAGGTTTACCTGTTTCTATTGAATTAACTGTTCAATATAGATTAACAGCACAAGGTGCTCCAACTACTATTGCTAACTGGGGATTCTCTTGGGAAGACAAAATTATTAACCCAGTAGTTAGAGACATTGTAAGAAATGTTGTTGGTAACTATACAGCAGAAGAACTTCCTACAAAAAGAAATGAAATTGCTGTTAAAATTCAAGAAGGTATCCAAAAGGATGTTGATTCTCTTGAAGGACAACCAGTACTTTTACAATCAGTTCAGTTAAGAGAAATTGTATTACCTCAAAAGATCAAAGATCAAATTGAGAGAGTTCAAATTGCTAACCAAGAATCTGAAAGAGTTAGATATGAAGTTTTAAGAACTAAGCAAGAAGCTGAAAAAAGAGCTGCTAAAGCGACTGGTGATGCTGAAGCAAATAGAATTGAAGCACAAGGTAGAGCAGATGCAGTTGCTATTGAAGCACAAGCACAAGCAAAAGCAAATAAAGCTATTGCACAATCTTTAACTCCTAACCTTTTAAAAATGCAACAAATTGCAGTTCAAGGTAAATTCAATGAAGCACTTAAAACAAATAAAGATGCTAAAATCTTCTTAACTCCTGGTGGTTCAACTCCAAATATTTGGGTTGATACTAAAAGTAAATCAAGAGACGCGGCAATTAGCCAATAAATTAAAATAGAGTAGGAAACTACTCTATTTTTTTATTATGAAAAAAACTCTACTAACATTAATCCTTTTAATACTTACTAGTATTGCTTTATTTTTTTATTTAAAAGAAGATACAACAAATAAAGAAAAAAATAAACCAATCAAAAAAACTACACCTACTAAAATCAAAGAAGAAAAGAAAGTTTTAATAAAAAAAGAACCTAAAACTAAAGTCGAAATTGAAAAAAAAGTAGAAAAGAAAAAGATAGAAAAAAAACCAGAAATCAAACTTAATTTAGATCCTGAACTAACTATTGATAGAACAAATAGATATAAAAATGAAAAATATGATAAACCTTTATCAATTGAAGAATCGAATAATAAAAAAGAAAAAGATTTAGATGTAAGTTTTGGTGTTGATGTAGATAAAGATAAAAAAGAAATTGATGGATTTAAACTAGATATCGGAAAAAAATTTTAAGGGTTACACATGGAAATATTAAACAAAATTGACTGGCAAAAAATGGATGGATTAATCCCTGTAGTTACACAAGAAGCAACAACGGGTGACGTTTTAATGCTTGCATATATGGACAAAGAAGCAGTTGAGCTTACAATGGATACAAATATTGCTCATTACTTTTCGAGATCTAAACAAAGAATTTGGAAGAAAGGTGAAAGCTCTGGTCATATTCAAGAAGTAGAAGATATCTTACTTGATTGTGATAATGACACTATTTTATTAAAAGTAAAACAAACTGGTGTTGCTTGTCATACTGGAAGAAAATCATGTTTCTTCACATCAATGAAAACAAATGAAGAAGTAACAAAAGTAGAAATTGATACTACTGCTGCTTATGGAGTAATTGATACTTTATACCATGTAATCCAAGAGAAGAAAAATGATGACCCTAAAGCATCATATACTGCAAAACTTTTACAAGGTAAAGAAAACTCTATGCTTAAAAAGATTGTTGAAGAAGCTGGAGAATTTACATTTGCAATTAAAGATAATGATCAAGAAGAGATTGTTTATGAAGCAGCTGATATTATTTATCACATGCTTGTAGCAATGGCTTCAAAAAATGTAAGCCCAGATAGAGTAAAACAAGAAATTGCTAGAAGATTTGGAATGTCTGGAATCGAAGAAAAAAACTCAAGAGTTGAATCATAAAAAATAGGAGAATCTCCTATTTTTTAATCTCTACTTCTTGTGATAACTTATCACTAGATAAATATAAAAACAACATAATAGCCGCACTTGCAGCTGTAAATACTGAATAATCCAAGGGACCTTTTACTCCTGATACTAAACTCATGCCTATAGCAAAAGATAATAATAAAAGTGCAGAAAATAAGGCACTAGATCTTAAGTATAGTCCAAATATTAAAAGCCCAGCTAATACTAATTCTACAATTGTAACTCCCCAAGATAAAACTGGAATCATAGAAGAGTGTAAATATGGATTTAAAAAAGCCACATAAGCTTCAAATGTCTCAAAATTACCCCAAGCTACTCCACTCTCACCTGCATTACCCCAAAGACCAAATCTATCAGCAACTGCTGAGATAAAACCAATAGCAAGGGCAAACCGTACAAATAAGAGAACAATTTTTTCTTGATTTATTTTTATATTATTCATAATAATCCTTTTTAATTTAAAGAATATTATTAAAAAGATAGATATTTTAATTGTAAAAAAACGACATTAGATTTCGAATTTTTTAAAGTTTAATATTCTAGCCATTGATAGTTTATTTTGATAGTAACTTTTTGGAGTTTCATTCATAAAAGATTTAAACTCTTTTATAAAATGTGCTTGGTCAAAAAAGCCATTGTTATAACCAGTACTTGTAAGGTTTTCAATTTCTAGTGAGCTTAAAGAATCCCTTACATTTCTCATTCTAATTATTCTTGTGAAAAGTTTCGCACTTAAACCAATTTCTTTTTTGAAAATTCTTTCAATTTGTCTTTTATTTAAAGAGAATTGTTCACATAAACACTCAATAGAAATATCACCTTTACACTCATTAATAAAAGCTACAATATCAAAGGTATATTTTGAATTTTCTTTTTTAGATGTATTTAATCTATTTATTAAAAATTGTTCAATTACTTCTATTTTTTCACTATTGTTTTGTTTAGTAATTAAGTCTTTATATAAACTATCAAAGTCCCAAAATGACTCGTCATAGTTTATATTTTTATCACATAAAGAACTTATCTCTTCATCAAAGAACTTATACGCTCCACCTACTTTAAAACGAATACCAATGGCATCTAAGTATTTTTCAAAAGTAATAAATGAAGCATATTTTGTTTGTCCATTTAATACTACTTTTGCATCACAATAAGTTTCTTTTGAATTAAGTGTTATTTCATAAGGATTTGAGAAGTTAATAGTAAAACCTAAACTTCCATCACTTAAGATTTTGTTTGTTTTTTTTGTATCTATTTTATTTTTAATTGACCAATAATTATAAATATATGCTTTTAATTCTTCACAAGGTTCATAAAGTTTAAAACCAATATCTTCTAAATCCTTATTAAAATAACTCATATTTATCCTATTAACTCTTTTTTGATAATGTTTGAATATTCATCTAATGTTTCTTCTGAAATTTTACCATAAGCTGCTCCATAAAAAAACATTGGTTCTAACTCTTTCATTCCTAACATCTTTGTTGTATAAAAACAAGAGTTCAAACACTCTTTTACACTTAATCTACCCTCACCCATAAAAGACTCTTCTTTAGCACCCATAGTTACTATTACTTGAAATTCCTTATCTTTTAAAGCAAGAGGAACGAACTCTCCTTTTTCGTCAATAATATATGAAAAACCATAAGAGAATACCTTATCAATCCAGTTTTTAAGCACTGAGGGTAAACTATACCAATACATTGGAAATTGAAAAACTACTTTTGAAACAGAAGACAGCTCCTCCTGTTCTTTTTGTACATCAATTTCATATGTTGGATAAATACTATTTAAATGTTTATATATAATATTTTCTTCATTCTCTAACTCTTTTTTAAACCTACTATTTAATACAGAATTATCCATATCATCATGGGCTAATATAACTAATGTTTTACTCATAAAATCTCCTTATTTAAAAAGAAGTATATTAAATGCAAAAAAAATTAAATTGTAAAAAAACGACAAGCATAAAAAAAGGGAAGATAATTTATTACCTTCCCTTTTTGATTTTAGTATTTATATAATTAACTTATATTTGTGCTATAACCTATAGCCTATTAATTACAACCACATCCGCCACCTTGTTTAGGTGCCGAAGATGAAGTTGTGCTACAACATCCAGAACTTTGCTCTGCTTTAGGAGCTGGAGCTGCTGCTGTTGAACAAGCAGATACACCAGGAGGTGTTGTTGGTTGAATAGATTCATTTGTTCTTTCATCATCTACATTTTCTACGAAAGCAATTACTTTAGCCGCTGCTTCCATATATCTTTTTGCAGAAATTGATTCTGGGTTAAAGTAAGTGATTGGTTTACCACCATCTCCACCTTCTCTAATTGCTGGTTCAATTGGTAAGTTACCTAATACTTGAGTATTATATTGATCAGCTAAATCTTCACAAGTACCCATTCCAAAGATATCTGATTCTGTTTCACAAGATGGACAAATAAATCCACTCATATTTTCAACAATACCAGCTACTGGGATATGTAATTTTTGGAACATATCTAATGATCTTCTAGAATCATCTAATGCTACGTGTTGTGGAGTTGTTACATTGATACCAGCTGCTACTGGAACACTTTGTGCAAGTGTTAATTGAGCATCACCAGTTCCTGGAGGCATATCAATAAATAAGATATCTAACTCTTCCCATAAGATGTCTCTTAATAGTTGTTGGATTGCTTTCATAATCATAGATCCTCTCCAGATTACAGCTTGTCCTTCTTCCATTAAAACACCCATAGACATAACAGCAACACCGTAAGCCATTAATGGTTTAGCTTTATCACCAATTACTTCTACTTCTTTACCATTTAAACCCATCATTCGAGGAATATTTGGACCATAGATATCAGCATCTAAAATACCAACTTTTTTACCTTGCATTGCTGCTGCTACTGCTAAGTTAACTGTAGTAGTTGATTTTCCAACTCCACCTTTTCCTGAACTTACCATTACAACTTTTTTAATTTGAGGTGCAATATTTTTTCCACTTACACTATTAGAGTTTTGCTTAGGAGCTTGAGGTTTATTAAACCCAAGTCTAACTTCTAGTCCAATAGCGCTGATACATGAATGAATATCTTTTCTTAATTGATCTTCTACATCTTGAGCTGTTGATGTAATATCTAAAACGATTGAAGCTTGAGTTCCATCTAATTGAATATCTTTTACAAAACCAAATTCAATAATTGACTTTTGGAAACCAGGATATTTAACTTTTTCTAGTTCTTTTTTAATATCTTCTATATTTGCCATAGAAAAATTCCTTTATAAAATTTTATTAATTTTTTGTATTATAATTGAAATAGGATAATTTTTGTCTTAATTAAACATATTTATTTCTCTAATGGGAAAAAAGTAAACATTATTTTACCCTTTTACCTAATAATGATATTTTATCTAAAAATCGTAGAATTAAAAGAATTTTAATTCTGCACTTTATATCTTTTAAATAGATTTCGCTAAATCTAGGCTATTAATCTTAAATATACTCTATAACAATTTTATATAACAAAGAGTTTTTATGATTAGAGTTTTTATTTTATTTTTATTATCTTTCTTTTTAACAACAAATTTATTCTCTTCTATTTCAAAAGAAGATATTCAAGGGCAACTTCCAAAAGAACTTAGTTTAGGAAAAAAAGATGAAAAGCTACCCATATGGGAAGTTTTAGATGAGAAAAAAGAATTAACAGCATATATATTTGAATCCTATAACCTAGCACCTGTATTAGGTTTTTCTGGTGGAAAAATGAATATGCTTGTTACTATAGATTTAAATGGGGATTTTTTAGATGTAAGTTTACTAGAACAGGATGAACCAGTATTTGTATCAGGTCTTGGGGTTATCCCTTTTGTGAACTTCCTCAAACAATACAAAGGAAAAAATCTAGCTAGTAGTATAAAAATCTCTGATAAAGAATCTACAGACTCAATAATTTATTTAGATGGAGTGAGTAAAGCAACTGCTTCTGTAAAAATTGCAAATGATTCTATTTTAGCTTCATCAATAAAAGTAGCAAGCCAAAAAATGTCTGGGGTCGCACCAAAACAAATATCAAATGCAAAAAAAGATTACTTTGAAAAACTCTCTTGGGAAGAGCTATTAAAAAATGGTCTAGTAAAAGAACTAGATATTAAAAATGATGAAGTAAAAAAACTATTTAAAAATACCGCTTATGAAGATTTATTTGAAGATGACAAAGAAACATTTCTAAAAGTTTATATAGCAAATCTTGCAATTCCTAGTGTTGCAAAAAATATCTTAGATGAAGAAACAAGAAATGAACTAGCTTCGCAAGATTACTCAAAAACTGAACCTTTTTTGATTTTAGCAAAGGGTGAATTTCTTATTTTACCTGAAGACTTTGTACCAAACAGTTCTCCTGATTCTTTAGAGATTATTCAAGACGGTTTTCCTATTAGTACAATTGATGGGGATTATGAGGTTTTATTACAAGATGGTATTCCTTATTTTGATCAAGCAATGATATTAGATGCAGATAAACGTTTTAACTTTGATCCATCTAGTTTATGGACTCTAAATTTTAAAATCATACAAGGAAAACAAACCTTATTTTCTACTCCTGTTAGTAGGACTATTAGTACAGATATTCAAAGCCCTAAGAAATACTTTGATATTCCAAAAGTTGAAGAGAAAACACCTCTATGGTTAAGTGCAATGGAAGAGCAGAAAACAAAACTTATAATTTTAACTCTTTATCTTAGTATCTTATTTGTAATACTTTATAAATACCAAACTTTATTAGAAAGTCTTAGAATTAAAAGAACAGCATTACTATTAATTACACTATTTTTTATTGGTTGGTATGGACAAGGTCAATTAAGTATGGTTACTATTTTAGGTTTTGTAAAAGCTATTGTAAACTCACAGAGTTTGAATTTTTTATTATATGATCCATTTTCACTTATTATTTGGTTCTTTGTTTTTATTTCACTTATTATTTGGGGAAGAGGAACATTCTGTGGTTGGTTATGTCCATATGGAGTTTTACAAGAATTATCTTTTTATTTTGCAAGAATACTAAGACTTCCAAAAATAAAAGTACCACAAAAATTAAATGACAAACTTGTCTATATTAAATATATAGTTTTAGTAACACTAATATTAGCAGCAATTTTCGCACCTTCATTAAGTGATAGTTTAGTTGAAGTAGAACCTTTCAAAACATCTATTACTTTAATTTTTGATAGAGATATACCCTATGTTGTTTATGCAGTATTTTGGCTACTACTTAGTATGTTTGTATTTAAAGGTTTTTGTAGATTTATCTGTCCTCTAGGGGCATTTCTTTCACTTGCTGGAAAACTAAAATTCTTAGATTGGTTGCCTAGAAGGAAAGAATGTGGGAATCCATGTAATAACTGCTATAAAAATTGTAATTATAATGCCATAGATAAAAAAAGTGGGACTATTAAATACAATGAATGCTTCCAATGTATGGACTGTGTGCAAATATATAGTGATGATAAACTATGTAAAATTTTAATTAAAAATGCAAAAGATAAAAATATTACTTCGTGGAGAAAAGCAAATGACTAAAATATCAAGAAGAACTTTTTTAAATATATCTGCTACATCTTTAGCCTTGAGTTTAATTCCCAATACACTAAAAGCTTCTCAGGAAAAAATTTCATGGCAAGGGGTAGCTTTAGGGGCACCCTCTTCTATGACATTATTTCATGAAAATAGTATATATGGAGAAAAAATAGTTTCTTCTTGTATTACAGAAATAAAAAGATTAGAAAACATTTTTAGTATCTATGATAAAACCTCATCAATTAGTAAACTTAACAAAAATGGGCTTTTAAAAAATCCTCCAAAAGAGTTAGTAGAAGTTCTAAGTTTTGCAAATAAAATATCCAAACAAAGTAATGGTTTTTTTGATGTAAGTATTCAACCTCTTTGGAATATTCATAAAAAATATCATAATAATAAAAGAGTCTTAAATGACAAAATCAAAAATACAAAAGAATTAGTAAACTACAAAAATATTCTTATATCCAAAAAAGAAATTTCATTTAGAAAGAAAAATATGAGTATAAGTCTAAATGCTATTGCCCAAGGGTATATAACTGACAAAATAAGTGAGTTATTAAGAAATAAGGGCTTTACTAATGTATTAGTTGATTTAGGGGAAATAAGAGCCATAGGAGCACATCCTGATAATAGAGATTGGAATATACAAACACCTTATTTAAAAGAATCATATATCTCAATAAACAATCAATCAATGGCAAGTTCAGGTGGATATGGAACAATGTTTAATAAAGAACTACATCATCTATTTAATCCTAAAAGTGGTACAAGTGAAAATAGTATAAAAGCTGTAAGTGTAGTAGCAAAAGAAGCTATGCTAGCAGATGCTTTATCAACTGCTATTGCTGTTATGCCAAAAAAAGATAGGATAAAACTATTAAAGTTTTATCCTAATGTAAAAGTTTATATTTTATAAAAAGTAAAATTCTTTACTTTTTATTCTCCTGCTGCAATCATTGCATCACCATGTTCTTCAACAATTTTTTGAGTGATTTTGTATGAACAAAACTTTGGTCCACACATAGAACAAAATTCTGCTTCTTTAAATACATCTTGAGGAAGTGTTTCATCATGGTATTCTTTAGCTCTTTCAGGGTCTAAACATAATTCGAACTGTTTATTCCAATCAAATGCATATCTAGCATCAGACATTGCATCATCAATATCTCTAGCATTTTTTCTACCTCTTGCAATATCAGCAGAGTGAGCAGCAATTTTATATGCAATAATACCTTCTCTTACATCATTAGCATTTGGTAATCCTAAGTGTTCCTTTGGAGTTACGTAACATAACATAGAAGCTCCATGCCATCCACCAACAGCTGCACCAATAGCAGAAGAGATATGATCATAACCAGCTGCAATATCAGTAGTTAATGGTCCTAAGATATAGAATGGAGCTTCATGACAATACTCTTGTTCTAATTTCATATTTCTTTCAATTTGATTTAATGGAACGTGTCCTGGTCCTTCAATCATAACTTGAACATCTTTTTCCCAAGCTCTAAGTGTCAATTCACCCAATACTTTTAACTCAGATAATTGAGCTGGATCTGAAGCATCTGCTAAACATCCTGGTCTTAAAGAATCACCTAAAGATAAAGAAACATCATATTCAGCACAAATGTCTAAGATTTCATCAAATGCTTCATAGAATGGATTTTCTTTATGGTAGTGCATCATCCATGCAGCCATTAAAGAACCACCACGTGAAACGATTCCCATTTTTCTTTTTGCAACATTTGGCATGTTTGAAAGTAAGAATCCAGCGTGAATAGTGAAGTAAGAAACACCTTGTTGTGCTTGTTTTTTAAGTACTTTTAACATAACTTCAATACTTAAGTCTTCAATTTTATTGTTTACATCATGTAAGATTTGGTAAATTGGCACTGTTCCAATAGGTACATTAGAGTGATCAATAACAGCCTCTCTAATTGAATCTAAATCTCCACCTGTACTTAAATCCATGATAGTATCCGCACCATGTTTTAAACACACATCAACTTTTTCAACTTCACCAGCGATATCTGAAGCAAGTGCAGAAGAACCGATATTTGCATTAATTTTACAAGATGAAGCAATACCAATACACATTGGTTTTAAGTTTACGTGATTGATATTTGCAGGAATAATTAATCTTCCTCTTTCAATCTCAGCTCTGATTAATTCAGGCTCTAAATTTTCAACTTTTGCTACATACTCCATATCTGGAGTAATAATACCTTTTTTTGCATAATGCATTTGAGTTTTTACTTTATCATTTTTATAATTGTCTACCCAATTTCTCATTTTAAAAATCCTGTAATATTTATTTAATTATATATTGTATAGCGATTATATCTAAATTTGTTTAGAGAAGCTTAATTATTGTGTTTTTTAAGTTTTATTATTTATATAAGTTTCTTTTCTATATAATTATTAACAAATAGTCTAATGGGAACAGTATATGATAATAGATGAGGATGCTCTTAACAATTCAAGCTTTTTTTTATATACAAATGAAGACATAAAGAACGACCAGTATATCGAAGAAATTGACAACTTAATACATAAGTATGATATAACGGCAAATAGTAGTAATCTTACTAGTTCAAATGACAATAAATATGTAGCATTAATAAATTATTCTATCAATCTTTACTATAAAAATGAAGTGTTACCAAGTGATATAGCAAAAGTATTTATTGATAACTATCCATTTAAAAACTCTTTAAACAAGCTACTTGAAAAGAAATTAGAGAATCTAATACAAAATGATTCTGCAATTTTTTTCAAAGATATTACTTCAATGATTCACTTATTGTGCTTAGGTGAAAAGTATGAAATTTTTAAAACATACAATAGTTATGACTATGATTCTATTTCTAATTTATTTAGATTCTATGAGGATTTATTAAGAGAACAAAATGAAAGTGACCAAGACTTATATGACACTACTTTTGATTCTTATATAATTTTAATGAAAGCATATACTCAACTATGTGTTATAAATTCTACTGACCTATTTAGGAAAAAAACAATTAATACCATTATTGATTTAATGACTGAAACAATAAATATGCTTAAATTCTCACTTCCATTAGATGAAAGAAAAATGAATAAGATAAACAATATTTTAGGAGAGCATTTATATTACTTCGCACATGTTTCATATATCAAAGTAAATAAAGATGATATTGATTACACTCTTAAAGAATATTATATGTATTTAGAGAGACAAATAGATGGATATACTCTCTCTAAAAATACAAATTTTGGAGATGAGTTAGATAAACTAAAAAATATAGAATTTATTACTTTTAAGAATAATACTTCTTATTTACTATTAACACTACTTCAAAAGTTAAATGGTGCATTTAGAAATGAGGATTATTTTGAAAACAAAAATTTCCAAAAACTTTTAAACCTTTATTATGATAATTTTGCATTAAAAACAGTGGATTTTGAAATACCTTCACAAGAAGAAGAGTTTAAAACAAATCTTGTTGATTCACTACTTCATAATTATCAAATTGATTTACAAAAAGCCAAAACAATAAACCATAATACAATAATAGATGATTTTATTTTTTCAGGACATAATTTTGACAATAAAAATCTAGAAACTGTTCATAATATTTTATTATTTGCAGATGATATTGAAGATTATAAATATATTCATATTGGCCAGCTTTTAGTTGTAACTGATTCTATTCAAAATGACTATTATGAGTTTTTTAAATTAAAAACATTAGACATAATAATCAATTACTTCATTCATAAAAAGCACTCTTCTGAGATTGAAGAGTTATTTATACAAATACATGCATATGTAAGAGAGAATAAAACAGCCTCTCATTTATTATCAATGTATTCAAAAATATATCTTAGTTTATCTCTTTATAGTTCTTATCATTATGAAGACGAAGAATTAATGAGAAAAGCTAAAACTTTATATGCCATATTTATTCAAACAAATGGAATAAGACTACTTAAAAATGAATATAAATATATAAATCAAAAGATTCTTATGAACTTTGGTCTGTATTATAAAAATATTTTAACTCTTGATTCTACAGAATTAAATAATGAACAACTTATTGGTATAAGTAAAACTATGACAAAAGAGTATTTATTAAATAGAGAGTTAGAGTTAAAATATGATATTAGTAAAGGTATTAGTGAACTTACAAATAAAATACATAGAAACAAAAATGTAGGATATAATGAAGTTAATAAGGTTCTAGTATATTTAATATCAAAGAAAATTTTTCATGGTTTATGTGAAGTACATATTTTAGGTCTTACAAGAAATGAAAACAAAAAATTTGATGCAGGATATAAACAATATATAATTGAAATGAATGAACAATATTCAATTCAATTTATTTTTCCTACAGTATATGAAGATAATTTCAAATATATTCTTGATTATAATAAGATATTTATTGAAAATAATATTGAAAATATTCTCCAAGCTTATTCTCAAAATAGTGTAAGTTATATAGATAATACGACCGGATTATATAATCTTATTAAACTAGAAGAGATAATTAATAAAAAAAATAAATCTGAAAAAGTTACATTTATTGAGGTTTATATCAAGTCATTATTTACAATTAACAGCACTTATGGTTATGAGAAAGGTAATGATGCATTTAGAAGCATTGCAGAAAAGATTGAATCACTTTGTGCAATTCAGGATAGTATTCATAAATTAAATGGTGCCAGAATTGGTATATTATTAAATAATAACAGTAATTATGAAGCTATATTAGAAGAACTTAAAGAGATTAATATTAAAATAGATAATAATATTGTGGATATCAATTTATATGTATGTGCCACTGTAGATAAGAGTGAAGATATCTTAGAAAAATCTTCAAAAAATATGGATAAAGCAATTATAAATAAAATGAGAGAATTCGTAAATGCAAACTAGGAATATCATGAGTAGAATACTAATAGACAAAATAGAATCACTTCCTCCATTACCAAATAGTATAATTGAATTAGAAGATTTTAAAAAAGCACAAAATGCAAGTCCTGAAAAACTAATTGAAATTATAGAACAAGATCCTTTAATGGTTACAACCATTTTAAGAATTGCTAATTCGACTATGTTTGGATTCAGAAGTAAGGTAGAAACTTTAAGTCGTGCAATAAATTTATTGGGAATGAATTTTACAATTTCTATTGCCATAGGTTCAATTGTTCAAAATACAATAAAAAGTAATTTATGCTCATATGCTGTATCAAATGATGATTTTATTAACTCTTGTGCTTTAGGTACAAAAATAGTTAACACATGGATATCTAGTATTGATTATGACTTAAAAGAAGAACTTTTATTGCCTGCTTTTTTACAAGAGACAGGAAAATTTGTAATCTCTGATATGATTCAAAGTAGAAAATTGACTGAAGATTTTCTAAAAGAACTTGATGAAACAAATGATATTACACACTGTGAAAAAAAATTCACAGGATACAACTGTGCAAGAATTACTGCAAATATTTTTAAACACTGGTCATTAAGTTATAACCTTATCTTTGCGATTGGTTTTGTTGAAGATGTAGAATCTTGTCCAGAAGAATATAGAAAAAAAGCACAGATATTAGAAATCGTTAAACTTTTAGCAGATATGAGAAACCCACTTTCTGATGATAATATTCATAAAGCAATTGCAAAAGCAGATGAATATAAATTTGATGTTGATCACTTAATAAATTCAGTAGATGCTATCAAAGAAGAAATTGAACAAAATTCTTAACTTATGCGTAAGTATTATTAGATTATAATATGTAACTTTTTTACACAAAGGGGATAAAGGTGTTAGATGTTACGCTCATAGTTTTATGTGCTGGGAACTCCTCTAGATTCGAGCATAAGGCCAAGAAACAATGGTTGAGAATAGATGATGAACCATTATGGTTATATGCTACAAAACGATTAAATAGTTTCGCCAAATTTGATAAAATTATCGTTACTTCACATGCAAATGAAGTAAATTATATGAAAAACTTTTCTGATGACTTTATCTATGTTACTGGTGGTAACACTCGACAAGAATCTATTGAAAACTCTCTAAAAGAAGTAACTACTAGCCACGTAATGATAACTGATGTAGCAAGATCATGCGTCCCTGAAGAGGTAATAAATAACCTCTTAAAAGAAAAAAACAATGCAGATTGTATTGTACCTATTTTAAATGTTTCTGATACTGTAATTTACGAAGAAAAAACAATAAATAGAGATAATGTAAAACTAATCCAAACTCCTCAACTTTCAAATACAAATACCCTTAAAAAAGCTCTTGATACAAATATAGAATTTACTGATGATAGCTCTGCGATTAAAGCTATAAAAGGAAAAATCAAATATGTTCAAGGGAGTTTAAATAGTAAGAAATTAACTTTTGGTGATGAACTAAAAGACATTACTTGCTTAAAAGAACCATCAAATAATTTCTTCACAGGTACTGGATTCGATACACATCAATTTGAAGATAATAGAAAGATGTTTTTAGGTGGAATACATATCCCTTGTGATTATGGCTTTAAAGCTCATAGTGATGGTGATGTATTAATTCATTCAGTAATTGACGCTATATTAGGCGCTATTGGAGCTGGAGATATTGGAGAGTTTTTCCCTGATACTGATGATAAATATAAAGGAATTGATTCAAAAGTTTTACTTGATGAAATCATTACTTTTATGGAAAATGTAGGATATGAATTAATAAATGTGGATTTAACAATAATAGCTCAACAGCCAAAAATTAATCCCCATAAATTTGATATAAAATCTTCATTGGCCAAGCTTCTTGGCATTCAAAAACAATTTGTTAACATAAAAGCTACTACTGCTGAAAAAATGGGTTTTATCGGTAGAGCAGAAGGAGTTGCTGTACAAAGTATTGCAACTGTGAAATATTATAACTGGAAGAGAACATGAATATATTAATTATTGAAAATGAAATTTACCTAGCTCAGAAAGTAGTTTCTAGACTGCTAGATGACGGGCATAGTTGTGATTACATCGAATCACCAAATATTGATAATCTAACAAAAGAATATGATATTGTACTTCTTTCGACCTCTCTTCCTTCTAGTCTTTGTAAGAATATAATAAAAAGATATAGTGAAAACTCAATTATTCTTTTACTAGTATCTTATATTTCAGATGAAACTGTAACTAATCCTATAAAAGATGGTGCAAAAGATTATATTATGAAACCATTTATTATGGATGAATTAGTTCGAAAAATTTATCACTATAAAGAGTGCAGAAGTATTAGAAGTGAACTTAAAACATTAAGAGAATATGTTGATTTTATTATGAATGATATTGATACATCTGATGTATTCCTAGCTCCATCATTTCCAAGTTTAATCGAATCAAATTCTCAGAAAAGTGCTGATAAATTAGTATTTGAATTATCAAGAAAACTTGATATGCCTATATCATTTATCTCATTATCAAATCCAACATGGCAAAAACAAATAAATGCAATTACTAATAAAGGTATTATTTATTTAACTGATTACCATAGTTTAAAAAGAACTGCTAAAGAGAATTTAATCAAAATAATTGAAGATAAGAATTGTATTGTATCTTCACTTGAAACAGAAGAAGATTTCCCATATAGAAAAGTAGAATTTAACAATCAAAACTTACTTATGTCGAACACTAATATTATGACAATCAATGATTATGTAAAACTAATGGTTTTATCTTATCAATCAAAATATCCAGATACAGAATTGTCAAAAAAATTAGGAATTTCTCGAAAATCTCTTTGGGAAAAGAGAAAAAAACTTGGTATTGAAAAAAAGAAATAAGGCAATAAATGAATTTTAGAAAATTTTTCTTAACAGTTGGATACTCAGGACTTTCTCCAAAAGCACCTGGAACAGTTGGAAGTTTTGTATCATTATTATTAGCAATACCATTACTTCAATATTTACATGTTTCAACTTTATTTATGTTAGCAATATTAATAACTGTAATTGCAGTAAAACAAATAAATATTTATGAAGAAGAAGTGGGAGAGCATGATAGTAAAGAAATCGTAATTGATGAACTTGCAGGAATGTGGATTGCACTTTCTATTTGTGGTATAAATGATTCAAATATGATAATCATGGCAGTTCTAGCCTTTATTTACTTTAGAATCTTTGATATTTGGAAACCTTCAATTATAGGTAGAATTGATAGAGAAGTAGAAGGTGGCTGGGGAGTAATGGGCGATGATGTTATCGCTGGTATCGCTGGTGGTGTTGCTGCTGCTGGAACTTATCAATTAATACAAATGTTTTTATAGGAATTTTTCTTTTCCTATAATCACATAAACTTACACTTTTTCACTACTAATTAAAACTACTTAATATATAATCTACATAACATAAAACAAAGGACCTATATGAAAGGTTTAATTTTAATTGCTCACGGAAGTAGAAAAGCTCTATCAAATACAGAGTTCAAAAATTTTGTAGCAGAATTAAAACAAGAAGAGACTCAATATAAGATACTTAGTGCTGCTTTTCTAGAGTTAGCTGATCCAAGTATTGAAGAAGCTACAAAAGAGCTTATAGAAGAGAATATAGAAGAAATTTACTATTATCCATATTTCTTAAATTCTGGAAGACATATACTTACAGATATTCCAGAGATAATAGAAAAACTTCAAGAAGAAAATAAAGATATAAAACTTACTTTACTTCCACATTTTGGAAAATCAGAAAAAATAAAAAATGTAGTATTA
>Ga0193960_1000256_pt1 | contig 22048 bp, 10 predicted proteins | sample FB_3_MG_FD_140338 | JGI IMG/M metagenome (GOLD analysis project Ga0193960, IMG submission 140338) | Microbial mat bacterial communities from the Broadkill River, Lewes, Delaware, United States - FB_3_MG | ecosystem: Environmental > Aquatic > Freshwater > River > Microbial mats | place: USA... | reverse complement strand
ATTTACAAGTACGCGATTTGTTTAAGTTGTACCGATTCGAGAATTTGCTATACACTATGAATTTAACGGGTCAAGAGGTGAAAGATTTTCTTGAATTCAGTTATAAAGATTGGTTTCAGCAAATGAAATCAGCAAATGATCCAATGTTACACATCTCAACTACTGAAAATGGTAGCCGATTAAGCACCATGTTTTTCAATTACGATTCTGCCGAAGGAATCGATTATACGGTTGATATTTCTAAACCTTACGGTGAAAGAATCAATATTACAGGAATGAGTTCTGGCGAGAAATTCGATACCAACAAAACTTACCGTGTAGCATTAAATTCATATCGTGGTAATGGTGGTGGTAATCACTTAACGGAAGGTTCAGGTTTAAGCAAAGAAGAACTAACATCACGATTAATTAACTCTACGACTAAAGATCTTCGCTACTATCTTATGAAGTGGATAGAAAAGAAAGGAACTGTTGACATACAATGCAACCAAAACTGGACTGTACTTCCTGAAAAATGGCATGCAACAGCTAGTAAAAGAGAATATGAATTGCTGTACGGGGAAAAATAGGATTTAACCACAAAGTTAAATCATAAGGATATCACAAAGAGTCACAAAGGAATTCTATTTCTTTCTGGCTCTTTGTAATTTTAGATACTTTGTGTTCTTTGTGAAGTACTTCGCGTATCCTTCGTAGTTAAAATATAAAATCAGCATTCATAAATAATTCGAAAAATCTCCCGTAAGCATTCCTGACGCTGCTCAATAAAACCCATATGACCAGAAGTTTGTAACACAAATGGCGTAAGATTATTTTCCTTAGCAATTTGACCGGCCACCTGAAAAGGAATAAAATTATCCATCTTCCCGATGATACTCACTTTTGGCATATCCAATGCCTTTACTACATGATTTCTATCCGGTCGATTCATCATTGCTTCGAGAGCAGCAATTATTCCATTCTCGGAAGTTTTGCAGGCTATTTCAGTAATTCTGTCGATTTCGTGCGCAAACTTTTCCAGGTTTCGATTCGAGAAAGTATTTGGAATACTGGTTTTACAAATCAGTCCCTTTTTGCCATTACGTACCAATTCAATTTCTTTTTTTCTATTTGCCTTTTTCTCTTCCGTATCCGGATTTGGAGAGGAATGGAACAAACAAAAACTCTCTAACTTTTCTACATACTTATCCGCATAAGCCAAGGCTACATATCCACCCATAGAGTGACCTGCAATATTTATCTTTTCTAACTTAAGATGAGATGCCAAAGCATCAACGGCATCAGCCATATCATCAACGCTACATTTTTCAGTCTTTAATTCCGATAAACCATGACCTGGAAGATCGACAGTTATTACACGCGCCAATCTTGATAAATCATTGGCAAATGTTTCGAATGTTTCGATTGATTCTAGGTATCCGTGCAACAATAAAACGGTATTTCCTTTTCCTTTATCTCTAAATCGAAGGGTGTAATTATCTAATTCTAAATATTGATCAATCTTACTCATGTATGTAAAAGCCTTTATTTTCAGGTAAATTCAATTCCAAACTATTTGTTTATTACTTCGGCATTCTAAATTAAAACAATATCCCAAAAGCTTGTTCTATAACATACAAATATTTAATAAATTGCGATGTTTTCAGAGTTTCCATTAAGGAAATTATTCTGCAATTGGTTTATACATAGATTTATAACTAGCTTTATGTCACTAATTTTCTAAGGATCTGAAACATAGGTTTGATATAGAATCAATCTAAATAAATTATATATGTTCCTAAATATTGTTTCAAGAATAGGGAGCATCTACATTTGCGATGTATTATAGTTTAGCTTATAATAAAACAGTCTAATTAAATCTTTAATCTTATGAGCAGTGTTTTAAGTTCATCTATTGGGAAGAAGCTGGTAATGAGTTTATCAGGACTTTTTCTTGTACTATTTATTTTAGTGCACCTGATATTGAACTCCTTCTTAATGTTTGACAGTACAGGAGAATTATTCAATGCAGGAGCGCACTTTATGGCAATGCCAGTCATTCGCTTCGGATTACAGCCGGTTTTATTTGGTGGTTTCATTATCCATATTATTTATGCGATAATCTTAACCCTTAAAAACCAAAAGGCTCGTCCACAGAAGTATGCTACTCAAAACTTGGGTAACAGTAGTACTTGGTCTTCACGAAACATGTTTGTTTTGGGTGGTCTAGTATTGGTTTTCATTGCAATGCACTTGATGCATTTCTTTGTTCCAATTCAGATTCAAGGAAACGTACATGATGATTATCAATTGGTAAAAAGCCTTTTTACTAATGGTTCAATGGGACTGGTTTACACCGGACTTTATGTAGTGGGAGCTATTTTATTAGGTCTTCACTTAGCACATGGTTTCTGGTCATCATTCCAATCAATCGGAATGAGTAACAGCATCTGGAGAGCTCGTCTTGAAAAAGTGGGTTATTTCTATGCAATTTTTGTTGCTGCCGGATTTACCATTATTCCTTTGTACCTACACTTTTTTGCTTAATTGTTAATAATTAAAAAGGTTATGACAGTATTAAATTCAAAAATTCCAGCTGGACCATTAGCTGATAAGTGGTCGAAACACAAAGCTGCTATCAAGGTAGTAAGTCCTGCGAATAAGAGAAAATTAGATATTATCGTTGTAGGAACCGGTTTAGCTGGTGGATCTGCTGCTGCTTCTTTAGCAGAGATGGGATACAACGTAAAAGCATTTTGCTACCAGGATTCAGGTCGTAGAGCTCACTCTATTGCTGCTCAGGGTGGTATTAACGCTGCTAAGAACTATCAGAACGATAACGATTCAATTCATCGTTTATTTTACGATACTATTAAAGGTGGTGATTACCGTGCTCGTGAAGCAAACGTTCATCGTTTGTCAGAAGTAAGTGGTGATATCATCGACCAATGTGTTGCTCAAGGTGTACCTTTTGCACGCGAATATGGTGGAACATTATCTAACCGTTCATTCGGTGGTGTATTGGTAAGCCGTACTTTCTATGCCCGTGGTCAAACCGGACAGCAATTGTTGTTAGGTTGTTACGCTTCTATGAATCGTATGATCGGACAAGGAAAAATCGAAATGCACGAACGTAACGAGTTGTTAGATCTTGTTATTGTTGACGGAAAAGCTCGTGGTATCATTACCCGTAACCTGGTTACTGGTGAGATCGAACGTCACGGTGCTCATGCTGTAGTAATTGCAACAGGTGGTTACGGTAACGTATTCTTCTTGTCTACCAATGCTATGGGTTGTAACGGTGGTGCTGCTTGGCAAGCATATAAAAATGGTGCTTACTTCGCAAACCCTTGCTACGTTCAGATTCACCCAACTTGTATTCCTGTTCACGGTGAGCAGCAGTCTAAGTTGACTTTGATGTCTGAATCATTACGTAACGATGGTCGTGTTTGGGTTCCTAAGAAAAAAGAAGACGCAATTAAATTGCAAAAAGGTGAAATCACTGCTAACGACATCAAAGATGAAGATCGCGATTTCTACTTGGAAAGAAGATATCCATCGTATGGTAACTTGGTTCCTCGTGACGTTGCTTCTCGTGCTGCAAAGGAAAGATGTGATGCAGGTTTCGGTGTAAACGAAACTGGTAAAGCGGTATACCTTGACTTTAAATATTCTATCGAAAGATTAGGTCAGGATGTTATCGAAGCTCGCTATGGTAACTTGTTCCAGATGTATGAAAAAATTACAGCTGCAGATCCATACAATGAGCCAATGATGATTTATCCTGCAATTCACTATTCAATGGGTGGTACTTGGGTTGATTACAACTTGATGACTAACATCCCTGGATTGTATGCTATTGGTGAAGCTAACTTCTCTGATCACGGTGCTAACCGTTTGGGTGCATCTGCTTTGATGCAAGGTTTAGCTGACGGATACTTCGTATTGCCATACACAATTGGAGATTACTTAGCTGATGAGATTCAAACTCCTCGTATCGACATGAACCACGCTGAATTCGTTAAGAAGGAAAAAGCGGTTTCTGATCGTATGTCTCGTTTGTATAACATCAAAGGAAGCAAGTCTGTTGACTCATTCCACAAGCGTTTGGGTAACATCATGTGGGATTACGTAGGAATGGCTCGTAACGAAGAAGGTCTGAAATTTGCTATCACAGAAATTCAGAAAATTCGTGAAGACTTCTACAAAGATCTTCGTATCCCTGGAGATTACGACGCAATGAATATTGAGTTGGAAAAAGCAGGTCGTGTTGAAGATTTCCTAGATTTAGGTGAATTGATGGCTCGTGATGCACTGAACCGTAACGAATCATGTGGTGGTCACTATCGCGAAGAATCAACTACTGAAGATGGTGAAGCAAAACGTGATGACGAAAACTTCTTATATGTATCAGCTTGGGAATACCAAGGTGAAGGAAAAGAACCTAAATTACATAAAGAAGAGCTTGTTTTTGAAAATGTGGAATTAACTCAACGCTCATACAAGTAAGCTATGGCAGACAAGATATTAAAAGAATTAACGATAAAGGTTTGGCGTCAGAAGAATGCCAAAGCCCAAGGTAAATTTGAGACCTATAAAATCAATAATATTTCTACCGGAACTTCATTCTTGGAGATGCTTGACATCTTAAATGAAGAATTAATTGACGGTGGTTCTGAACCAATCGCATTTGATCACGACTGTAGAGAAGGTATCTGCGGAATGTGTAGCTTGTTCATCAACGGACGTGCTCACGGACCAGATGATGATATCACTACATGTCAGTTGCACATGCGTAAATTCTCTGAAGGTGAAACCATTACTATCGAGCCATGGAGAGCTGGAGCATTTCCAGTAATCAAAGACTTGATCGTAGATCGTACTGCTTTCGAGAAAATCTTACAATCAGGAGGATATATTTCTGTAAATACTGGTGGTGTACCTGATGGTAACGCTATTCCTATTTCTCAGGATGATGCTGAGGAAGCTATGGATGCTGCTGCTTGTATTGGTTGTGGTGCTTGTGTTGCGACTTGTAAAAACTCATCGGCAATGTTGTTCGTTTCAGCTAAGGTATCTCACCTTGCTAAACTTCCTCAGGGTCGTGTTGAGGCTTCTCGTCGTGCGAAGAACATGGTTGCTAAAATGGACGAAATGGGATTCGGTAACTGTACAAATACCGGAGCTTGTGAGGTAGAATGTCCTAAGGGAATTTCTATCGCTAATATCGCTCGTTTGAACCGTGAGTTCTTATCAGCAAAAATTAAGGATTAATTAGACTGAAATCCAAATATGTAGAGCGTTGCCTAAGGGTGACGCTCTTTTTTTGGGTTTGAATGTAAGTGGTATCTTTTTGATAGATCAGAATGTGAACTTTAAAAATTCCATCAGTAAGATTACCAATTTCTTTGGCTGCTGACTTTGATAAATCGATGATTCTCCCTTTAACGAAAGGTCCTCTATCGTTTATACAGACGATTACAGAGCGTTTGTTTTGTAAATTGATCACTTTCACCCAAGTTCCAAAAGGAAGGCTCTTATGAGCTGCTGTGAATTGATTTTGATGAAATATCGCACCTGATGCAGTTCTTCTTCCCTGAAACCAATCGGAATAAAAGCTGGCTGTTCCCTTTTCGAAAGTATTCTCTCTATCTTTAGCTTCGGATACAAACCCAAAACCCAGAATTAATATACTGATGAACAATTTTCTAATCATTGTAACAGTAATGATACTTAAAACTGTTGAAGTATAGAAATTGAGGCACAAAAAATCCGCCCATAGGACGGATTCAATCTGTATCTGTATTTAGCTAATTTTATTCTTCTGTATCGCCAGACATGTTACTAGCATAAACCTCATTGGCAACAACATCAATTAAATTTTTGACAATGTACATATCGTGCATTGAACTGAAAATATCATCTAATTGTTCTAGCGTATCTTCTCCAATTAAATCAGATAAAATAACCTCTGTTTCATCTGCAAAAGTGATTTTGATATCAAAAGCTCCTCTACAAAATGCATTACCCGATACATCTTCACCTTCCTCATCGTTTTCCGCTTCACCATCATCTTCAACAATAGTAATAACAGCTCCTTCTTCCAAATTGCCATCGCGATAAACCATATAATCATCGCTACTCGAATTTTTAACAATTTTGATATTTCCTATTGTTAAAGCATACTCATATTCTGCTGCTGTTTCTCCAGTTGCACGTGTATACTCAACTTCCTCCATGTACAATACCTCATCATCTTTTTTCAAATTGTATGAAAATTCAGAAGTCTCACCAAACATGAATTCATGACCAACAGAGTATCCATTACCAAAACCAAATTCCGATTCATATTCAAAATTCATATTGCTTGAAATGTTCCAATCAACAAAAATTTCTCCTGCGTCTTCCTCTTCAATTTTGATATCAGCATCCAATAAGTAATCAAACTCAAACCCTTCATTATTCAATACTGTAGATAAGTTGTATTGTGTTGCAGTTACCTCAAAATCATTATCTAATTCCGCATCACCATCTTCTTGTTCGTACAAATTCCATGGATTCGTTGCTTTCTCCTGTGGCAAGCTAAATACAAAAAATTCACTGTCTCCGGTTCTTGTAAAAGCCTGTTGATTGTACATCTTTGTTTCTGTAGCTTCATCACTACCTCCAAGATTGTACTCGTAAATACCAGCAATATCTGCTAGTCCTATTTCTCTATTAAATGAAAATCTATCATCCGATTCCTCTTCTCCACCTTCTTTTGTGGATGATCCATTCATAGCAATTAGCTCGAAACCTTTCGAAGCAGAAATATCATCAACAGCTTGCGTTAAACTTTGAGTTTTTACTTCTAGAGATTCTTTTAAGTTTTGGTCCTGTTCATTTGAACTATCCGAGTCTGAACAACTCCAAAGTGCTACTGAAAAAAACAGCAACATACCAACGGCAACAATGTTTCTTTTCATATTCATAAATTTTAGTTGATAATCTTCCCAAATTGCATATTGAGTTTGATTAAATATCTGATTAATTTTTCACTTTGTTAGTATTACAATTTAAATACCGAAATCATACTTTTTTACCCTACCATAACTTACCGATCAACTAACAGGCTGTAAACGTAAAGATTAAGTTTTTTGTTACAACTTATTTTCTACTACATACAGATTTTAAACGCTATGATTTTGTAGATTATTGTAGAACATTGTGTAGAATTGTTCTACACAAGGGAAATTTGTTGCATAAAAAAACTACCTCTTTTCAGAGGTAGTTTCAATTTTTAAAATTTTCAATTCCTTATTGAATTATTAATTTCTGAACACTGGTTTTGTTCTTGTAAATAATTTTAATCAGATACATTCCGGGTGCTAAAGAAGGATGAAATTGCTTTTCTTTCTCAAACATCTTTTCCTGAAGAAATACCTGACCTCTACTATTACTTATAATCACAAGTGTTCCATTAACAGGCTTATCCCCCAATGTGAGATTGAATATACCTTTTGTAGGGTTTGGATAAAGAAGAACTTGCTCAATTACAGAATTCAAATCATCAATTCCGGTAGCAATTTCTGCTTTAATGGTTACATATGCTTTCACAGAATTAAATTCACTATCATTAACTACCAAAGAGAAGATATAGTCAGTAGATTCCCCTGTAAGCGGAACAGTAAATGAAGGTTGAATCGCATTTACATCCGACAACTCAATTCCTATTGGAGCGGTCCAGGTATAAATCAAATCATCATTTTCAGGATCATGTGAAGCACTACCATCTAAAGTCACCATATCTCCTTCTGAAACCATTTGTTCAACGCCTGCATTGGCAATTGGAGCTTCGTTGATATCATTTAGTTGAATGGTAATATACTCTTCCTCACTCAATTGATTACCATCATCTAAGCTAATTTTCAAACGGTATGTACTCTGATACTCATAGTCTAATCTGATTTCTCTTTTTACCATGATCATCCCGCTTGAAGCTTCCATTTTAAAGATATCTTCCTCATTACCTCCAGTAATCGACCAGTTTCCTAATACTGGATCTACATCCTCATCTGTTGCCAGAACAGTTCCTACAATAGCATCCGATTCGGGATTCTCATCAATAGCAAAACTCTGATTTGCTGTAATTACAGGAGCATATTCATTAAGATCTTCAAGCTTAATCACAATAGTTTCATCATCACTAATATGGAATCCATCGCTCGCATTAACAATCAATTCAAATTGTTCTATCTCTTCGCGATTAAGAACAGAAGAGGTTTTCACTCTAATCTCTCCCTGCTCATTCAATTCAAATGCATCACCAATATTACCATCTGCACAAGTGAATGTAAACAAGTTTGTAGGTGTTAAGTCTCCATCGCTAGCCAAGATCGTTCCAATAACACTTCCTTCGCTTAAATTTTCTTCTATCTGAAAGATTTGAGAAGGCACAATCACAGGAGCAATATCATTCACATCATTAATATTAATGGTAACATCCTGTTCCATACTAAAATCAACTCCATCCGACACCTTAAGCTTAATAGTAAAACTTTGTATATTTTCGCAATCAAAATCTTCAGGATCATTGACTTTTAGTTCGCCAGAAACAGGATCAATTGTAAGAGCATTGTTTCCATTTCCACTAAAATCTGGATTATTTATTATCGTCCAGTTTTGGTAAGTTGTTGCGGAAATATCAGCATCATTTACAAGAATTATTCCGATCGGGGCATTATCATTAGGATTTTCATTTAAGCTGAACGATTGATCTGTTTGTATCATTGGTCTGTTATCATTCAAATCATTTAAATGAATCACCACTGTTTCAACCTCTGAAGTTTGAATTCCATCACTTACTGTCACTTGAAGGGTAAATGATTCCGTAATCTCTCTATCCAATGCTTCAGAATTATTGACTGATATTTGTCCACTATTCGAGTTTATTGCAAAGGCATTGTTTGTATTACCATTCAAAATCATCCAATTAGAAAAAGAAGTACCTGCATCAGTATCTGTTGCTGATATCGTTCCAAATACGTTCTCATTGTTCAGGTTCTCATCTATTGTGAAACTCTGCGAAACTGCAATTACAGGCTTATTATCATTTAAATCATTAATGTTAATAAATACACTTTCTGTAGAACTTATATTATCACCATCACTCACTATAATTGCAAGCATATGTGATTGATTGATCTCAAAATCAAGATCTGTATTATCTGCAATGGTAATTTCACCAGAATTCGGATCTATCTGGAAAATTCCAAGATCGTTACCACTTGTAATGGTCCAGGAAGAAAATATAGTTCCAGCATCACCATCGGTAGCCATTACTGTTCCAAGACTTGCTTTGTTTACAGAGTTTTCATCAATATTGAATGATTGATTCACTGCAATAACCGGAGTGTTGTCATTCAGATCATTGATGCTAATCATCACATTTCCTGACTGACTAACGTTATCACCATCACTCACCGTAATTGCAAGTGTGTTTGATTGGTTCATCTCAAAATCAAGATCTGTATTATCTGCAATCGTAATTTCACCAGAATTCGGATCAATCTGGAAAATTCCAAGATCGTTACCACTTGTAATGGTCCAGGAAGAAAATGTAGTTCCAGCATCACCATCGGTAGCCATTACTGTTCCAATACTTGTGTTGTTTGCAGAGTCTTCATCAATACGGAATGATTGATTCGCTGTGATAAACGGAGTATTATCATTCAGATCATTGATGTTAATCATCACATTTTCTAACAAACTCGTATTATCTCCATCGCTTACTGTAATTGCAAGCGTATGTGATTGATTCATCTCAAAATCAAGATCTGAGTTGTCTGCAATGGTAATTTCACCAGAATTCGGATCTATCTGGAAAATTCCAAGGTCGTTACCACTTGTAATGGTCCAAAAATAAAATGTAGTGCCTGCATCTTCATCGGTGGCAATTACTGTTCCGAGACTTGTGTTATTTGCAGAATTTTCATCAATATTGAATAATTGACTCGCCATAATAACCGGAGTATTGTCATTCAGATCATTAATGTTAATCATCACATTTTCTGACAGACTAGTATTATCACCATCACTTACAGTTAAACTAAGAATATATTGCGTAGTTATTTCGTAATCCAGATTAGTGTTATCTGCAACAGATAATTCTCCGGAATCGGTATCTATGTCGAAAATACCATCCGTATTACCAGTTTCAATATTCCAGTTTTGGAAAGTGGTTCCTGTGTTGGCATCCGTTGCAGCAACAAATCCTAAACTTGTTGTATTCGCCGAATTTTCATCAATTGAGAAACTTTGAGTGGATGCAATTTTAGGTGTATGATCATCATCAGTAATGGTCGCCGTATGAGTTATTGTACTACCATGAATGGCATTAATCGGAGTACCCATACTTAGAATCACAGTTTCGTCGATTTCATCTAAATCATCAGCATTAATAGAAATTACAATATTACCTGAAGTTTGTCCTGCTGCAATTGTTAGGGGACTGCTGGTAATCGAATAATCGGTACCATCTGCTGAACTACCACTTTCCACTGTAAATGGTAGTGTTATCATTCTTGAACTCGGATTAGATAATTCTGCAGTAATAATCAAGCTACCATTTTCACTAAGGCTTACCTGACTTACAGTAGTAAAGGAAATATATGGTTCGTCATCATCAGTAATAGTTACACTTATTGTTTGATCATCCACTGCATCAAAATTGTCATCACTTGCCATAGGATCAACCGAAACAGTTATCAAAGTGGTTTGGTTGTTGTCCACATCCGAATCATCAATACCAGTTAATGTTACGGTTTGTGGAATATTCCAGTTGGCATTGGTAAATGTAAGCTGGGCGGCTGAAATTAAAACTTCTCCCGGATCTGCATTTCCAATATCAAAAACAACATCGGAGTATGGTTGGGCATCAAGAACGAGAGTAAAATTATCTGTTGTTCCTGATTCATCAACCATAGTATTTCCATCAGATTCTGTTAGAGTAAAATCAGCAACATCATTATCAGTTGTTGTGCAGTTCACAGATTGATCTCCCACTAAATCAAAGGTATCATCACTGTTTAAAGCATCAACACTAACAAGTATCACAGCGGATTGATTACCATCAATTATATAATCGTTTTCACCGTTTATACTTACTGTTTGGGGAGTTGACCAATTTGCATTTGTAAAGGTAATTGATGTTGAAGAAACGCTTGCTTCTCCTAAATCGTTACTACTGATATCAAATACAACATCTGAAAGCGGTTGTGCATCTAAAACAAGAGTAAAATCATCAGTTGTTCCTGCCTCATCCACACTTGCTGTAGTTTTTGATAATGTAAATCCTGCTGTATCATTATCAACTGTTGTTGAATTCAAACTTTGATTTACAACCATATCAAAATTATCATCGCTGTTATCATCATTAATACTAATTGTAATGCCAACAATTTGATCGCCATCATCTATATCATCATTTACACAAGTAAGATTAACCGTTTGTGGACTATTCCAATTGCTATTTGTAAATGTTAAAGATGACTGATTAACCGTAATTTCATCGGTATTGGCACTGCTAATATCAAAAACCACATCTATATTCGGTTGCCCATCTAAAACAATTGTAAATGAATCTCCGTTTCCACCTTCGGTAACAGAAGTGTTTCCGTCACTTTCTACAATTGTGAATCCTGCCACATCATCATCATGGGTTATACAGTCAATTTCCTGGTCCAAAACAGTATCAAAATAATCATCACTGCCAGTTTTATCAATGCTCAATGTAATTGTGGATATTTGAGATCCATCAACTAAATAATCATCTTCAGCAGTTACAGTGATCGTTTGTGCAACATTCCAATTAGCATTTGTAAATGTTATGGAGGAAGCATCTAAACTGGCTTCACTACTATCATCACTTTTCAAATTGAGGACTACATCAGTTAATGGCTGAGCATCCAATACTACCAAAAATTCATCCTGAGTATTAGGCTCAGAAACTGTCGTATTAATTCCAGACTGAGTAATGGTAAATCCAGCTACATCATCGTCATTTGTAACAACATTAACTGTTTGATCTTCTACTGTATCAAATCCATCGTTACTATTGGCATCATCTACACTGATTTTAATTTCAGAAGCCTGTCCTCCATCTACATAATAGTCGTCCGCAGCAGTAACAATTACAGTTTGTGCGATATTCCAATTTGCATTTGTAAATGTAAGAGTTGACTGATCAACAGTTGCCTCATCTGTATCATTACTACTGATGGTAAACACAACATCAGTTATTGGTTGGATATCCAGAACAACCGTGAATGCGTCCGTTGTATTTGGCTCTTGTACTACAGTAGTTCCCTCAGATTCTGCTACAGTGAATGATCCCACATCATCATCTCCATTAGAGGCTGTAACCGTCTTATCAGCAACAGCATCATATCTGTCATCGCTTGATGCAGTATTTACACTTACCGTGATAATTGCAATTTGAGAACCATCCAGAATATTATCGTCTACACCTGTAATCGAGATACTTTGAGGCATATCCCAATTATCAGTTGTAAAAGTAAGCGTTGATAGATCTACTATTGCTTCATCAGTAGCATTGCATGAAATATCAAATACTACATCATTGACAGGACGTTCATCCAGAACTACAGTAAAATCGTCCTGGTTAGCGGTTTCATCAATTTCTGTTGATCCTCCAGATTCAACAATGGTAAAATTAGCTACTTCATTATCACTGGTTATAACAGAAACGGTTTCATCCGGCATCGTATCAAAACTATCATCACTGTTTACAGCATCAACAGCTAAAGTAATTGTACTGGTCTGTTCTCCATCTGTAAATTCATCATCAATACCCGTTAAAGTAACAATTTGAGGGGAATCCCAATTCGCATTGGTAAAAGTTAATTGTGTCGGATTGACAGTAACTTCTCCGATATCATCACTACTAATATTTATGACAACATCCGTAGCAGGTTTGGCTCCAATAACTGCAGTAAATGAATCTGTACTGCCTGTCTCGCTTACACTACTCGTTCCACCTAATTCTGCAACAATCAACTCAATTACCTCATCATCGGTAACTTGAATTGGCAGATTTTCATCTTCAAGATCATCGAATAGATCAAAAGATACAGCTTGATTAATACTTACAATAATATTTGCATCTTTTGTTCCGTCAGCTATATCATTATCCTGAATAGTAAGAGTAATATTAGCAGATTCTGTATTACCTGCAGATATTGTAATACTTGAATGAGAAACAGTAACAACACCATCGTCAGAACTAGCAATGTTAAAACTTACATCTCCTTCTGCTGCAGTCCCAAGAGTGATTTTAAATGTTTCAGTTCCATGATCTTCAACAACATTAAGGTTTGCTGGAGATAAAGAAAAACTAGCAATATCATTATCGATATTAACAACACTTATTACCCTGTCAGGTAAGGCATCATAAGCATTGTCACTATATGCATCTAGTACTTTAATTGTTAGGTCCGTATAAACTTCACCATCAACAATATAGTCAGCCATTCCCCTGATTCGAAAATCTTGTGGCATATTCCAATTAGATACAGTAAACCTATTCTCATCATGCTCTCGAATAATCTCATTTTCATCGCTACTCTCAAAACCAAGAACCACATCAGAAGCTGGTTGCTTATTTAAAACAACCCACATCGTATCAATTATTCCTATTTCATTAACTTTTGGACCTCCATTAGTTTGAGAAATTGTAAATCCTGCCGTATCATCATCAACATTTATTACTGTAACTTCTTTATCTTCTAAAGAATCAAAAGCATCGTGACTACCAGGGACATTCACAGAAATAGTAATAGTTGTTTCCTGAGAACCATCCGCTATTGCATCATCAACTCCAGTGACAATAACGGTTTGGGATATATTCCAGTTGTCATAGGTAAAAGTTAGACTACTGGAACTAACAGTAGCCTCTCCGGTATCCCCGCTACTAATATTTAAAACCACATCGCTAGCTGGTTGTCCATCCAAAACAACTGAAAACTGATCTGTTGTATGAGTTTCCTTAACAAGTGTATAAGCATCGGTTTCCCTAAAAGTAAACCCAGCTTCTTCATTATCCTCATTGGTACATATTATGCTTTGGTTGGGTACTGCATCAAAAACATTGTCACTACTAGCATCATTTACAGCAATAGTAATAGATACATTTTTATTTCCATCCACAATAGCATCATCAATACCAGTAAGATCAATGGTTTGAGGAGTATCCCAATTACCTGTTGTAAATGTTAAGGAAGGTGATGAAACAGTTACTTCACCAGTATCTCCACTACTTATTTCCAAAACAACATCGGTTAGTGGTTGACAATCCAAAACTACAGTAAAATTATCAGTTCCTCCATCTTCATTAATGGTAGCTGTCGTTTTTGACAGACTAAATCCGGGAACTTCATCATCTACAGAAGTAACTATTACGGTTTCGTCTGCAAGATTATCAAATGCATCATCACTGTTTGCATCATTGATACTGAGAGTAATAATTACATTTTGATCTCCATCGGCATAATTGTCATCAACAGTATTTAAACTTACTACCTGTGGAACATTCCAGTTGTCTGGTGTAAAAGTCAGGTTTGCTGCACTCATGGAAATCTCACTGATATTGCCATTAACAAGATCAATAACAACATTTGAAGAAGGTATAACATCTAATTGCACCGTAAAAGAATCATTTGTACCCGATTCAAATACTTTCGTATCCCCATCAGTTTCGGCAAAGAAGAAGCCTGTCACATCGTCGTCATTAATCGTATAAGTATGGGTAGTATTGCTACCAAGTGTCGCATTTACCGGATTTGATAAAGTAAGGATAACCGTTTCGTCATTTTCATCCAGAAAGTCATTGACAATACTTGTTATGGTGATGTTCTCACTTTCATCACCTGCCTTAATTGTCAGTGTTCCATTCTCTAAAGTATAATCTGCTTCCGTTGCAGTGCCACTTACCGTATAATCAACCGTTACATCCAAACCACTTTCTGCTGATAAATTAACCTGTAAATCAGCACTAACTAGCGTTTCTAAACCGCTAGAAGAAGTCGTTTTAAAAGCTATAGATGGTGTGGCATCATTGTCATTAATCGTATAGGTATGAACCGTATTGGTTCCTAATGTTGCATTTGTAGGATTTGTAAGCGTCACGATTACTGTTTCGTTATTCTCATCCAAAAGGTCATTCACAATACTCGCAATGGTGATGTTTTCATTTTCATTACCTGGAGCAATTGTTAGAGTACCATCTATCAAAGTATAATCTGCATCCGTCGCAGTACCGGTTACCGTATAGTCAACTGTAACGGTTATACCGCTTACGGCAGAAAGGTCAACCTTTAAGTTTGCACTGCCTATCGTTTCCGAGGCATTTGAAGAAGTTGCGTTAAAGGCTACTGTGGGAACATCGTCATCATCAATTATAAATACTGTTTCTTGTTGTGTACCATTCTCCGTTCCATTTGTAATTCCTGTGATATTGACAATAACAGATTCATCCAATTCATCTACCATATCTTGTGTTGCCGTAAGACTAGCTGTTCCTGTTAAACTTCCAGCATTAATAACAATAGATGCAGAAGATAAAGTATAATCAGTCAGAACAGCTGAGCTTGATCCGTCCACCGCCAGAGTAACCGTTACATCCTGACTTGATATTTCACTAAGTTCAGCAGTTAATGTGGAGATACCAGCAGCTTCTGCAATGGTAGCTGTAGATGCAGAAAGGATTACACTTGGACCTGTGTTTGTAGAACCTAAACTTGCCATTCCTAAAGTAAAGTCATTATCATGAACATCGGTATCCAAACCATTGAAAAAACGTTGAACGGATTCATTATAGATATCATTTGCATTTCCAGAAGGAGCTTCTCCTGCTCCTCCACCAATGACTACTGCATCAACAATTGCTCCGCTTGGATCTTTTAGATTGATGGTAATCGAATTATTCATAGCTCCAGAACCATCTACATTCCCAAGTATCAAATAATCGCCTGAATTTGTATTGTTGAATGAACCTATTCCTGAAAAAACAATATCATCAAAAGCACCTGTATTTGTTAAATCTCCCACAACATCAGTTCCATCCAAAAGTTCTAAAGTCCAACCTGAAAGATCAATACCATTAGAATTAATCAGTAACTCAATCCATTCATCGGTTCCCGGGCTTATTGCTCCAGCATTAATAGTTCCATCAAAACCATTGGTGCTCCAATCCTGTTGAGGATCGGTAACAACTTCATTAATCAGAACATCAACAGCAGTAAAATTTAGAGTTGAATTACCACTTATTCCTACAAATGAATTTCCTGCAGCATCATTTAAGGCAGTCGCATCAATTTCAATATAATATTCCTGACCTCTACTTAATATAGCTGCTGGATTTATAAATACCTGATTGGTTGAGATCGTTATTTTAGCATCATCAACAGGAATTTGTTCGAGAACAGTATTATCCGACATTTTCTTAATGGCAATATTTCCTATACCAACTGCCATATTATCATCAAAAGTTAGGACAATATTACCACTTAAAGTCGCATTTGTGGCATCATCTGAAGGAATACTTGATGTTATCGATGGAGGAATGGCATCTACTAAAACAGCAGTTGTAGCACCTACACTATTTAAAGTTAATGTAGCATCATTTCCCGCACTATTCTTTAGTAATCCTCCATTTAAGGCTAATGTTCCAACAGTAATACCATCGACATCTAAATCACCTGATTGAAGAGTGTATCTGAATAATAATGCTCCAGATCCACTACCACTCTGATAAACAGCTTGACGCGTTGTAACACCAACAGTAATATTCATTTGTGGAGTTCCACCTGTGGTAGTAACTGTAATATTCTCATCAAAATTTATAGTGAAATCTAAATTTTGACCTGCACTATAGGTTGCATTGGCAGGTACAGCAACAGAAGTAACTTCTCCATTAGACTCAACAGTAACAGTAGAAGCAATTTCAAGTGTAGCAATATTATCATTAGCTCCAGTATTACTGCCACTATCCGTTAAACTGGTAATGGTCACTACCTTATTGGACGTGTTTGGCGTATTGCTATTGTTTTGGTAGGAAATCGCGTTGACCAAAGTCTGCAAGGCAGAAGTACTGAGCGTGCCGCCACTTAGGCTTAGAGTTGCTGTTGTACCACTTACAGAAACACTGTAAGAAAGAGAATTTTCAGCAGTAGTCCCAGACGTGCCATTGGTAAGTGTGATAGCTGTTCCATCCAGATTAAGAATTTCATTGGATCCATCATTTACATTGGTAAGGGTCATTGTAAAAGATGTGAGCGTTTGTCCACTCTCAACTGTTGAAGCAGAAGCACTGCTATATACAAGAGCTGCACTGCCATCTTCAGTAAATGTAGGATTGGTTCCTGTTGCAGTTAAAGTAGGTTCATCGTTAACAGCTGTCAATGCAATAGTTCTGGTATCAGATGCATTATCAGAGCTATTATCTGTAGCAATAAATGTTATAGTCCGATTGGAAGTTCCAGGATCATTTGAAATATTTCTATATCGAAGAGATTGTAGTACTTCCTGAACAATTGTATTGGTCGCATCAGAATCGAAAGTAATAGTCAGGATTGTGTTACCTATTACCGTTCCTCCACTCACACTCAAATCTCCAATATCAGTTCCATTTGCAAGTATATTTATTCCACTAATAGTAATGGCAATTCCATCTCCATCTGTATCACTAATACTTATCTCATCTGCAGATTCAGCATTTGCTGTAATTTGAGCGAACAATTTTCCTCCATTCCAATCAGCATCTCCATCCGAATCACTTACCGTTCCAGCGGCATCAACTTGTATGGCTGCATTATTTTCGATGTAAGATAAAGTTGAATTGTCAATTGAAATTGCAGGAGGAGTATTCGAAACAGAAGGAGTAATCTCCATGATAAAAATAAAATCCAAAGCTGATACCTCTCCTCCTTCATAATAAGCAATACCACTAGAATAATGATTCTCATCTGAATGATAAAAACCCCATCCTCCGGTAGACAAGTAAAAAGTATAGCTATTACCATTGGTTACCGATACATTGGCGGTAGACAAATCAATTATTGAATAATCAATAAAAGTAGTCGCATTGTGGGTCGTAATTTCAGTAATTGTCCCTAAAGCAGTACCTGTCAATCCATCTCCCTCATAAATGGTAATAGTGGTATTGGTCTGATCACCCTTACTAATTAGTTTAAGCTGAGAAAGGATGCCGTCACAACTAGCTGTAAAACTCTGCCCCATATCAGAACCCATTCCATCAGAACCACTGCCATACGCAGCATTCACAGAACACTGAGCAGAAACAGTATAGCTTGTAATAAGTAGTGAAATTGTAACTAGAAAAAATAATATTATCAACCTGTTTAAACCAAGGCTATACTTTGAACGATTTTTTATTTTTTTACAAATAAAACCACTTTTTTTATGAAAAATGGATATATTGATTTTTTTCATAATGATATTTTTAGGGGTGTTACTTACGATCTTGTTCTGGTTAAACACATAAATAAGGATTCTGCCATCCACTCACATTTTCTTTATGAATCTTTTCATAAGTTTCGTGATGATATGGCATAGCTTTACCTAGTTCAATAATCAATTTATTAATAGAGTTCGATTGAAAACTTATTTTTTCAATATCGAGAAGAGGAGTTGAGTAGTCGGAGTTAAGGAAAAACGAACGCCTTCCTCTGGGACCTTCAACAGTTTCTACTTTAAGCCTTGTTTTTATTTCCTGCCAGTCTCTTTTTTGGAATTCAGGAATGAGTTGATGGAACAAAAGTCCTGTTTCATATCCCAATAAAGTATAAATTGTTGGCTTCTTTCCTGCAAATTGCGTCACCTTTTTCTTAAATTCAAGATTAGCCTCTTCTTTGGAATTGTAATTCCACATAGAAGCCGAATAGATATCTAAATTTAGATTGCTAAGCTGATTCAAAATTTCATCCGAGGTCATATGAGCACTTGCAATCAGAGGAACCTGCTTGTGTAGACCCGATTTGTAGAATTCTGAATAGAACTCCAATGCTTCGCTACCGCAAAACAAAGCATGTAGGTAAGTAGGTCTCTCTTTTTTTAGCAGTTCGAAGAGTGGTTGAATTTGCCCTAACACTTGGGAGGTATCTAGCTGATATTTAAGCACGTGAAAATCCAGCTCGTCTGCTCCAGCTGTAACTGCTCCCTGCCGAAATGCAGATTGCAGGTGATAACCACCATCATATATAGGCATCACAACAGCACCCTTTTCACCGAATTGCTTATGCGCCCAATGCCCCAGTGCGAATTCCGCTTGCCACATCTGAAAACTGTTACAAAAAATACTATCTGATATGTGATGTGTGTACGGAATGTTTTCTCCTATATCGAAGAAGAAACCGATTTTTTGGAGATTTTCTATACTTGGAATAAGGGATGGAAGTACCCTGTAGTTAACAAATCCGGAAATGATGTCTACCTGGTCGAAATACAATAGTTTTTTTGTAGCCTCAGAAGTGTTTTTTTCTGCTCCCTGACCTATATATTCAGGAATAAACTGAAAGATATTATGATATTTTTCGGGAATCGCACTGTAAAAGCCACTAATAAGACTAGGAACCATATCGGGATATATGGAGGAATAGGGAGCTAAAAAGCCAATTTTTATGTTATTGATCATTGTTAACCTGAAATTGAAAAGGATGGAAAGAATAAAATTCACTATACTGAGAGATGTTTTTAAAGAATCAATCGCGCGTGAAGCAATAAAAAAAGGGATCAGACCACATCTCTGGTCTGATCCCAATTGTTTTAAGTTCTTGGAGGAAAAATGCCTTGCATACACATGATGTAGTTGGTTACTAGGTATGGTTGACGATTCTCATGATACTGGTTTTGTCCGGTATTCTGAACGCTTACAGCTCCTCCATTAGTATAAATGCCATTAAGCTCTACAGTAGGGGCGTCAGAATTGTAAAGTTTATCTCCAGAACCCATCCCTGCTTTACTTCCACCTAAAGTTGTCGCATTATTAACACCAGGAATACTTTCTGTTCCACCTTCAGCACTTGCCATAAACTTTACTGATACTGATGAAATAGCAGCAGCATGAGTATGAGCGGGCATTTGAGATTGGGCGAGCCTAATCTGCTCATAGCCACCTCTCCATCCCATCCGATTAGGAGTTAATCCTACTCCCGTACCGTAGCCCAAAGGAACACGCCCCCGAAAATCCGGAAGTTGGAAATTGGTTTGTCCATCACCTCCGTAAGTGACGCCAAGCAGTGCAAAAAGTGCGTTATTCTCAGAAATAGCTATGTATTGACCCCAACACAAAGCCCAGTAACGAGGAGCCCATTCTAAAGGCCACAATCCAATAAAAGAAAGAAATGCATCCATAAGTAAAATTTTAAGTGTTTAAAAACTAATTATATAATGAGTAGTCTATGATCGTTATTCATTTTAACTCTTATCCTCTTAAAATCTCTCTCTCTCTTTAATCTTTTTCGTGTAAGTATTAAATATAAATCCTACATAAGTCTGATTACCTGAGTTATATTATATATGAATTTATAACAAAAACATTACACTCTAAAATTTTTTTGTGATTTTTATTGTTCTATTTAATGATGAAATACTAATACTTAACTGTTGCGTTATTACAATAGCCTTATTTGCCTAATTATTTTCTTGATCATTATTTTAGATACTTTAATATGATTTTTTTAGGGATTTAAACTATGCTGACACATAGAAAATCACCAGGATTTACGCAGTAATAAGAATCTTGATATAATTTATTTTGTAGCCTTTATTCTTTATTAGATGCATTTCATTTATCCAATTCTAATTTAATACATAATTCTAGTTAGAATAAAACCAAACTATATCGAATTAATTTATTTCTATTCTAAATAATAGAACATATTAATAATATTGCCTAAATACTAAAATATCCCTTTTTCAAAATTTTAACCTAAAGAAAATAAGAGGTAGACATACTATTCTATTTAAATGCTAATATCAAAAAAAAGTGGTCACCAATTGGCGACCACTTTCATAAATATATTTCTCTTGAATCTACCTTAAATCAAAATTGATTGGAGCAACAGTATAAACCTTTATCGACATACCATTCTTTTGAGCAGGTTTCCACTTTTTACAGCTAGCTAGTGCCTGTACCGCAGCTTTGTACAAATAAATATCATTACCCTCTAACATTTGAAATTCGCAGGGCTCACCTGATTCAGATATTGCAAACAGAACAAATACCTTACCTGTTATTCCATTTTCCTGACAAATTACCGGATAGGTGATATTTTTACTCAAGTCTACATCAAATTGTTCATCACCACCATTATACTCAGCCAATTCATCAGCATTAACATAGGTATTTGTAGGCAGAAGTTCTTTTTTATTATTTGAAATATACGAACGTGTCATTACCCCATTTTTATAGGCATTTACCCCAGTAATTCGCCCATCTGTATAATTCAACCATTGTCCATGACATGTCAATGGAAATAATGTTGTACTTATTCCTTTGGCTTTCAACTGTCCTTTGTGATTGTAATCCTCAACCTGATAACCACCAGGGATTACTTTAAACTTTCTTTTGTACTTCTTACTTCCATTAGTTATAGTGTAAACATTATCCTTTTTCAATTTGATAAACTCTGTGCTATTCACTTTCCATTGTCCATCCTCAAAAGAGCATTTCATCATAATTGATGAATTGTCAGTTTTCCGTTGGATTACCACCTGATAATCAGCACCTTCACTTATTACTTGGGGAACATGCTTTTTGTAGTAAACAATGGTGTCTCTTTGGGCATAAGTAGAAGTGACCAATAATATTGATGCCAATAGCAGTAAAGTACATCTCATAATCCATATTTTTAAAATACAAATGTTTCATATTATTTATACTTAGCTTATAATAGGTGAAACTAGAAAGAATCGTTATTTCTTAATAAAATCTTATAAAAGTGATAGATTAAATTTATTTTCAATATTTATCTTATGCATTAAAATTCAAATT
>Ga0193960_1000255_pt1 | contig 22102 bp, 27 predicted proteins | sample FB_3_MG_FD_140338 | JGI IMG/M metagenome (GOLD analysis project Ga0193960, IMG submission 140338) | Microbial mat bacterial communities from the Broadkill River, Lewes, Delaware, United States - FB_3_MG | ecosystem: Environmental > Aquatic > Freshwater > River > Microbial mats | place: USA... | reverse complement strand
GTAGCTGTATTTTGCTTAATTACAATCTCATCATTTTTTTCAATACTATAATTTTCATCTTCAATATTTAAGTCTTCTATAACTATCTCACTTAATTTTGCATTGTTATCAGATGTACCAAATAACGACAATATAGAACTCATTAAGACCGACTTTCCTGCACCACTTGGACCTGTAAATACTACTAACCCTTTATCAAACTCTAAATCTATTTTTTCAAAAGAGAGATAATTTTCTAAATAAAACCGACTAATCAATTTGCACCCCAATGTAATTTTTTATTTAATACATCAAAATAGTTTCTTTCAATTCTATGTATTAATTGAGCTTTAGAAGAAGCTACTTCAATTGTAATGATATCCGATGGATTTAAATCATAAATATCATGACCATCAATGATAACAATTGCTTTCTCATTATCAGCATTTTCAAATGTAATTTTAAAATCCACAGGCAATACTAATGGCCTTTGAGTAAGTGAATGAGCAGAGATAGGAGTTACTATAAAAGCATCCGTTAAAGGAAATACTACAGGACCATTACAAGATAAATTATAAGCAGTGGATCCTGTAGGAGTTGAGACGATTAAGCCATCCCCATAATATTTATTAAACAAAATATTATTCACTTTTGCATCAAGTTTTATCATCCCTGAAATCACATTTCTATTTATTACCACATCATTAAAAGCAACTATCTCTTCCCCATTTATGGTTGCTTTTATCATCATTCTTTTATCTATTCTATAATCATTATTTCTAAATTTTTCAAGAAATGATTCTATCTCATCTGGCATAATATCTGTTAAAAATCCTAAAGTCCCTAAGTTTATTCCCATTACCGCTTTTTGATGTTTAAAACCACGTCTGGCAACAGAAATCAAAGTTCCATCACCACCTAAGGTTACTAAAAAGTCACTCTCTAAACATAAAGTATCAAAATCTAAGCCATCTTCTATATTGAGCTGCTCTGCACTCGTTTTTTCTAACAATACTTTGATTCCAAAACTTTCAAACAATTTCTTGATATCTAAATAGATATCTTTAATATCATTTGCATCTGGTTTTAGCACAAATCCTGCAATTTTTATTTTTTCTAAAACTGCATTATTTTGCATAAAATTCATACACTATTTCCTTCATTTTTCATTTATACTAAACTTGCTAAACTTAAAGTAGCTTTTCCTAACTTTGGCTCAACTACAAAAGATAATGTATCTTCACAATGTGGACATCTTGATTCATAAATAGGATGTGTTACTTTACACTTATCACAAATAAATTCAAAATTTAAATCAAGTTCTGTTTGAGTTGATGAATATTTCAATGCAATTAAAATATTAAGTTCAAAATTATCACTCATTTTTGATTTTTTTATATATCCCTTTGCGGTATAAATATTTTCTAACAAAATATTATCACTAACTCTTTCCCAGTTTATATCGTCAAAGTCTAAATACCATAATAGATCAATTATATTCATAGTTTCAAATTTTTGAATATTGTCCCAAAATAACTCTTTGTTAAACTTAATTAAAAAACTAGCAACTACCCTTTCTAGTTTACTATTTTCTTCTAAATTTTCTAAGAGTTTTATGGATTTTTTTTCAAAACTCATGATAGAATCATTTATTATTTTAAGTACTTTTAGATGAACTCTCTCTTTTTCTATATCTTCATCGAGTTCCTCTAAAGCATCTAGCACCTCATCTGATTTTTTAAATTCATTTAAATGTTGAAAAATCAACAATAACTTATGTAACGCAATCGTATTTCTAGGGCTAAACTTTAGTATTTTTAAAAAAATATCTTTACTTCTTTGGAGCATTCCACTTTTGAAATATGTTTCTCCTAACAACTCCAAAAGTTCCTCTTTTTTAATAGGTTCTTTTACATGTTCTAATAAAGCTAAATAAACTGAAATAGCTTTATTATGTTGCCCTCTATGTACAAACGAAGATGCCAGTAAAATGATAGAATCAAAAGGTAAATTATATGTAGAGTAAAGATGGATATAATCATCCTCTTTTAACGTTCCCAACTCAAAACGCTCTAAGAGTTTTCTATACTCTTTTCTAGATTTTCTTTCATTGTAAATAGAAAGAGCATAAGTAGTAAAAGAAGCTATAAAGATAAGAATAAAGATAAAAATTATTCCTACTAAAGGATCTCGATAATCAAATATTAAATCATCTACCATCTATTTAAACCTATAATTATTTAACTTAAAAATAGTATCTTCTGAAATATTGAGCATCAAAATACTTAAATCTCTATATTCTATATTGTCCAGATTTAGAAGCAGCTTATCATATATCTCACTATAGGGATACATACTAAAAAATAAAAATTCTGTAGAATTATTTTCTTTTTCTAGTTCTGCAAACCAAGTTGATAAAAGAGTAAAACATAACATTGTTGGATTAAACCGTGCATCTTTTTTCAAAATTTTTGTAATATTTTTATTGATATATTCGTATGCTTTTAAAATCATCAATATCCTAGACACTTTTTTATTTCTAATATAATAATCAATTGGTTGACAAGATATATTAATTGCTTTATATAGTTGTGAAATTCTATTATCTATAAATTCTTTTAAATCATCCGCAATATCAAAAAGTTCATCTTTATTCCCTTGATAAGAATCTATTAAATCCCTACAAAATAATAATAATGCTTCTGTTTTTACTTTTGAAGAATTTACTATCATAATTTAATAATATAACCTAATCAAAAATGAGATAAAATCTTTTTCTACATTTTTATCGTCTATTGATTCATTTTCTTGAACTGATTTATGTATTAAAAGCTCTAATTGTGACTCTAAATATTCTAAATCCTTAAGAGATAATTTATCAATATTTGTAACCATTTTTTCTTTCACTTCATAAGAGTCTAACTCTTCTTTTTGCGCTATACCAAATGCCATATTATCAAGTGTTGTGATAATATGAGTGGGAAGTTTATTAAAATTAGATTCTGTTCCTTGAGATGCTAATTGTTGTTGTAAAAGTTGTTCGTGTAAAATAATATATCCTTTCTATTTCAGTTAAAAACTATTTGAGATTACTAATGCTAAAACTGTTAACAATACAATTCCAGCACTTTTATTATACAATTTGTTAGCTGTTATAAATACTAGCATAACAGAAACTATAAGTGCAGCAGTAATATCAAAGAAATTTGTACTTAAGTCTACGTTAAGAGGATTGATAATTGAACTTAATCCTAAAACCATCGTAAAGTTAGCTACATTACTTCCTATAATTGCCCCTATTGCCATATCTGCATTGTTTGCTCGAGCTGCTTTAATAGCAACTGTTAACTCTGGTAAACTTGTCCCAAAAGCAACTAAAAATAATCCAATAAGCCATTCACTTACACCAAAATCTCTAGCAATATTACCCGCACTATCAATAGCAAAATCAGCACCGCCAACAACAAAAACAAATCCAACAATCAATAAACCTAAAGTCTTTCCCCAAGCAAATTTCTCTTTTTCATCTTCTAATTCTGGTTCTTCTACTTGATTACTTTGTATTAAAAATAGTAAATATGCAGCCATGAGTAGCAAAAATAAAAAACCATCAAGTATGCTTAGCTTACCATCTATACTCATCAAAATAAAAATCAATATAGGAAACAGTGACCAAGCAGAATCTTTCGCAAAAAGATCTCTTTTTGGTGATATTTTTTTTGCTATTAAAAAAACAAAACCCAAAACTAATGAGATATTAAAAATAGTACTTCCTATGACATTTGCAACTGCAATATCTCCACTTCCTTGTAAAGATGCACTCATACTAACAGCCATCTCAGGTAAACTAGTCCCAAGAGCAACTAAAGTAGCTCCAATAATAAATGGAGATATATCAAAATGTAAAGCAATTTTTTCACTCTCTTCAATGATAAAATCTGCTCCATATATCAAAGCACTCATCGCAACTATAAATATTACAATATCCATTCTTTTTTTATTCCTCACCTGTTCTAATTATTAAACTTTTTGGAAGATTATATTTTTTTATCAACTCTTCCTCTTTATCTCTGTGTTCACCATTATCTATCTCATGATCATATCCTAAAAGATGTAATATCCCATGGATAAAAAGTAAAGTAAACTCATCTTGAAAACTATGCTTATATAATTCTGCTTTCTCTTTTACAAAATCACAAGAGATAACAATAGACCCCAATGGAACATGTGGCATCTCATCATAAGGAAAACTCAATACATCAGTGGCTTTATCGAAACCTCTTGTATTGAGATTGATATCCCGCATTTCCACATTATCTGTAAAAATCAATTCTATCTCTTTATTACTCAATTCTAGTGAGATTTTTTGAATAAGTGTTAAATCCACTTTATCATTTGTGTTATTTTCAAATACTATATTTGACACTTATGTAACCCTTTGATTTTAATTCTTTTATTTATATACTATAATATCAAAGATTCACTAAATTCTCGTTTTTCACATCGAAATATTTTCTAAATATTCTAATTCTTTTCCTTGGAATATAATCGCATCAATACAATAAGAAACATCTAAATTTTTATGTTTTAAATATAACTCAATACTTCTATACAATTTTCGCAATTTTGCAGAGGTTATATTATAAACTGCTTCAAAGTTTTTACCACTTTTTACTTCAACAAAATGATATGTATCATCTTTTTTAGCGATAATATCAATCTCACCTAGTTTTTTTGCAAAATAATTTATCTCTATAATTTCAAAACCAGAAATCTTTAAATAATCAATAGCTTTATTTTCAAAATATTTACCAGTATTTGTTGTATTAGTTTTAGTTTTCATTAGTTAAAATACTATCTAAATTTAATTTACAAGGATATTTTTTGACTCCAGTACAAGAGCAATTTTCAAAACACGCCAATGAATACAATTCAAATAATATTATTCAACAAATTGTTTCAAAAGCTTTAGTAAGAGATATCACAAACACACCAAAAAGAATTTTAGAATTAGGATGTGGTTCTGGGCAAGTTTTTAAAAATATTAATTTTGATTTTGATTACTATAAAGCGATTGATTTTTCAAAAGAGATGTGTGAGATTCATCCTAAACACAAAAATTTAGAACTCATTGCATTAAACTTCGATACAGAAGAGTTTCATAAAAATTTAGAAAATGAAAAATATGATTTGATTGTATCATCATCTGCTCTTCAATGGTCAAAAGATTTAACAAAAATCATCAAAACACTCTCAACACTTTCAGATGAAATAAATATGGTACTTTTTACCTCAAATACATTTAAAACTATTTTTGAATTAACCAATACAACCTCCCCTATTTTAGATATCAATAGTATCAAAAAAAGTTTTGATACATATTTTACTTGTGAGTATGAAGTGTTAAACTACAAATTAGAGTTCGAAAATAAAAAGGAACTCTTTAAATACATCAAAAACTCTGGAGTAAGTGGATCAAAAAAAAGCCTTAGCTTTGAACAGTCAAAACGTCTCTATAAAAATTATGATTTAGGATATTTAGAATTTGAAGTTGTATTTGTAAAAGGAATAAAAATCAAAAATTAGACAAAGAAGGTTAAAATGAATGAACAATACATAGCATTTGATTTTAGTTGGAGATTTTTAATGTTTCCACTAATAATTGTTTTTACAATTTATGTTATTTCTCATATAGCAAATTATTGTATTCAAGATAATGAAAAATATTTGAAAAGAAAATATATAATTAAAGAATTTACAAGTGCTATCAGTTCAATATTTTATACTTTATTAATAACAGTCTTTTTATTGTATGTTACTTTTACATCAACATATATATCAAAAATAGCACAAGACAACAATATTAGAAGTGGTGCTGACGGACTTAAATATATAATTAGAATGGGGCTTGAAAAAAGTAACTAAACAATTTGAGGCATAAGTCAGTCGTACAATCCATTTGACAATTAACTTCACTTACACTACAATTGTATCTACAATAGAATAAAGGATTTACTATGAAACAAGCAATAAATATCAGACTTGAAAAAGATGTAGTTCAACACCTAGACGAATATGCAAATGAATTAGATAAAACAAGAACAAGTCTCATTGAAAAAGCAATAGATCTTTATTTTGATAAGTTAGATGAGATGGTTGCAGATAAAAGAATTGATAATTTAAAAAGTGGTAAAACAAAAGTGATTCCACTCGAAGAGGTATTTGCTCAAGCTGGAATCAATGTTTAATATTGCTTTTGAACAAGAAGCGCAAAAAGAGTTTTTGAAACTTGACAAAGAATCTCAACAACTTATCGGAAATAAAATCATAGATTTAAAAAATGGCAACTTTGCTAGTGATAAGTCACTTAAAGGAAAACATAAAGGCAAATTTAGAAAACGAGCTGGAAACTACAGAATAATATATTTAAAAGAAAATAATCTATTAGTTATTACTATAATTAGAGTAGCACACAGAAGAGAAGTATATTAACAAACTACAAGATTCTAAAAATTCCCAACACTAATCAAATTACTAAAACAACATAAAAGAATATTTCTGTACTATACGAAAAATAAAACCCTAAGGATATATTTGTGTTAGTACATATATGTTGTAGTGTAGATAGTCACTACTTTTTACAAAAAATTCAAGAAGAATATCCAGACGAAACACTCGTAGGATTTTTTTATGACCCAAATATCCATCCATATAGTGAATATAAACTACGACTTTTAGATGTGGAATACTCTTGTAAACAACTAGGAATCGAACTCATAGAAGGTCCTTATGCCTTAGAAGAGTGGCTAAAACTTGTAAAAGGATTGGAGCATGAACCTGAAAAAGGTGACAGATGTACTGTTTGTTTTGATAACAGACTGGAAACAAGTGTTAAAAAAGCAATAGAATTAGGTCACGATAAATTTACTACAACCCTTTTAATCAGTCCTAAAAAATCTCAAGATAAACTCGAAATCATTGGTAAAAATCTTTCTTCGTTATATGATTGTGAATTTATATTTAAAGACTACAGAAGTGGAAATGGTGTCGAGATGCAAGGTAAAGAGGTGAAAAAACACAATCTTTACAGACAAAATTATTGTGGGTGTATGTTTGGACTTAATGCCCAAAGAGAACAACAAGACAAACTCACAGATGAACTTATCTATCCTATAGGTCAACAAATCCAACCAGAATCAATAGAAGAAAGACTTGAACTCTATCAAAAAAGAAATGAACTAGAAACGTGTGATATCATCAAACAACGATTTTTAAACTATCGACTTTTAAATGCAAAAGTGATTATAGAAAAAGTTGTAGTGCCTTCGTATTTTTTATTTTACTCTACTCTTAAAGGGAAAAAATCTATAGGACGTGTTGAAAAAACGATTAATGATATAGGCTATTTTAATCGTGATGAAGTCAAAATCATTAGTCTAGATACTTTTAATAAGTTGAGTAACAAAAGCTATCAAACAGTTTTAGAGTTAGTCTATAATCCACTTGTATTTGAAGAAGAGATACAAATACGAAATAAGCTCACGCAAAACAACCATTTTGACTTATCTACCATTATTGTTTTAAAAGATATTCCAGATGTGAAAGTCTCTATATTTTCAGAATTTAAAACCTACGATGATGTAAAAGAGATTCTTCTTTAAAAGAATACTCTTTTAACTTATTTTTATTATGATTTAAGTATCATTAAAGATATAAATAAATAAGGTTTATCTCATATTATGAAAGAAAAATACAGAGTTCTTATTCCCCTTTTTCTTGTACTTTCTATACTTTTATCAAGTGCATATCTGTTTTTACCCGCCCATTTTCAATCACTTGATAATAGAATAAGAGATTTTTACTTTAAATTTCGTGGTGCAGAAAAAGCAAGTGAAGATATAATTATCGTTGATATTGACGAAAGAAGTATCAAAGAACTAGGTCAATGGCCATGGGAAAGGGATAAAGTTGCTCAAGTTTTAACAAACCTTACAAATAGTGGAGTCGGAATTATTGGACTGGATATCGTTTTTTCAGAAGCAGATAAAACTTCCCCTGCAAAGTTCTCAAAAAAATGGGGACTTGAAGATAAAGGGCTTCCAGATTATGATCTGATTTTATCCAATACTGTTGCAAATACCCCCACTATATTAGGGTATGTATTTGATTTTAATGCACATAATACAAATGATGCCCCACAAATACCTGCAATATTTATAGAGAAAAGTAAACCGCAAAGAGAGTTCTTGCCACTTGCAAATGGGGTACTCACAAATCTTGAAATCATACAAGATAGTGGTTACTCAAGTGGATACATGAATAATATACCTGATGAATCAGGAATCATCAGAAGTGTGCCATTGATGATAAAATATGATAATCAAGCATACCCTTCACTTGCTTTTGAAATGTACAGAATAGCAAGTGATGCAAAAAAAGTAATAGTCCAATATGACCAAAATGGGGTTGAAAAGATACGATTAAAAAAGCATTCTATAAGTACAGATCGCTTTGGGCGACTTTATGTTAACTTTAGAGGACCATTTAAAAGTTACCGCTACATATCTGCTGTAGATATTTACAATAATACCTTTGATCAAAAAAGTTTAGAAGGAAAATTTGTTCTTATTGGGACATCTGCTTATGGACTTATGGATCTTCGGTCTACCCCTATGGATAATGTAATTGCAGGAGTAGAAGTACATGCTAACTTAATAGACAACCTTTTACAAAATGATATGCTCATAAAACCATCTTGGATGGAGCTTGCGGATATTGGAGCGATAATTGGTATTGTATTTATTGTTACTATCCTTTTTTATATGTTGTCGTGGAGTTGGCTTATTATCGTCTATTCACTCTCGTTGTTTGGCATTTTGTATTTGAATTACTACTTACTCTTTGAGCAGTATATTATAGTAAATTCTATATTTCCGCTTTTTGCTATGATTTTATCTCTCATTGCTATTTTAGCAGTAAAATATCTTTTAGAGTCAAGACAAAAAGATATGATTAAAGGTAAATTTGCGAGTAAAGTAAGTGCAAATGTGATGGAAGATATTCTAAAAAATCCAGACTCAAACACTTTAGATGGAGCACAAAGAGAGATTACAGTCTTTTTTTCAGACGTAAGAAATTTTACTAATATATCTGAAGCGATGGGAAATCCAAAATCTCTCATTAAATTTATGAATAAAATAATGGAACCTATGACAAAAATCATCATTGAAGAAGATGGAACTATTGATAAATATATTGGTGACGCTATCATGGCATATTGGAATGCTCCACTTGATGTTGATAATCATGCAGATAAAGCGGTAATTGCAAGTTTGAGACAACTTCACCATCTACAACACTTAAATACTCAGTTAAGAAATAATCCCGAATTTCAAAATGTAGTCGAAATGGCAGATAATGAAAATATTCCAATTGTAGATATTGGGATAGGATTAAATAGTGGGGAAGCTATTGTAGGGGAGATGGGTTCTACACAGCGTTCTGATTATACTGTTATAGGTGACCCTATTAACGTAGGTGCAAGGCTCGAATCGTTGTGTAAATATTATAATTCACGTTTAAATATCTCAGGTTATACAAAGAAGATGTTACAAGGGAAATATATTTATCGTTTTGTTGACTTAGTAACAGTAAAAGGGAAAAGTGAGCCTTTGGAAATTTGGCAGATTCATAACTTCGATGATGAAACTTCAGAACCACTTTTTTACACAAATAAAGCAGAGTTATTAAAAGAACTCGACTTATATCACCAAGCAATTGAACTCTATAAAACAGAAAAATTTCAAGAAGCATTAGAGATATTTCAAGAAATTAATAGCTGGGAAAATAAAAGTAATTTCAAAGTTTATGGTATGTATATTGAAAGATGTTTACATTTTATAGAAGTTCCACCAAAAAATTTTAATGGTGTTTTTGTCCATACAACCAAAGGTTAATAAAGGTATATTTAAGGACAACTTAAGTAATATTCCAAACTTAAATTTTTATTACAAGGGATACAGCTATGGCAAACCATAAATCAGCTGCAAAAAGAGCAAAACAAACTATCGTAAAAACTGCAAGAAATAGATTCTACAAAGCAAGAATCAAAAACGTTACTAAAGCAGTTTTAGTTGCTATCGAAGCAAATGACAAAGAAACAGCAGTAACAGCAATGAAAGAAGCAAATAAATATTTACACCACTGTGTAAGTAAAAACATTCTTAAAAAAGCTACTGCAGCAAGAAAAGTAAGTAGATTACAAGTTAAAGTTAACGCTTTATAAGAATCCTTTACTTTACTTTTTGAGTTATCTAATAGAGATTATTAGATACTCATTCTTTCTTTATTTCCACAAATCCACCAATAGGTATTTTAATGTTACAAGACAAACTACAACTTTTTATAGATAGATATAACGAGATAAATGAATTACTAGTGTCACCAGAAATCTTAAATGATATTAAAAGGATGACAGAGCTTTCAAAAGAACAATCAGGTATAACTAAAATAGTTGATGCTGCAAAAGAATATAATCAAATTATAGAAGATATAGAAGAGAATAAAATGCTTTTAGGAGATGATGAATTAGCCGATCTTGCAAAAGAAGAGTTAAAAGAGTTAGAAACTAGAAAACCAGAACTTGAAGCAGAAATCAAAATTCTTCTTTTACCTACAGACCCTAATGATGACAAAAATATTTATGTAGAACTTAGAGCTGGTGCTGGTGGAGATGAAGCAGGACTTTTTGTTGCTGATATGTTTAGAACATATATCAAATTTGCTGAGAATGAAGGTTGGAAAACTGAAATTATGAACTCAAGTGAATCTGAAGCTGGTGGATATAAAGAGATGGTCTTTTTAGTAAAAGGTGAATCTGTGTATTCAAAGATGAAATTTGAAGCAGGTGTTCACAGAGTTCAAAGAGTACCTGCAACAGAAACGCAAGGAAGAGTTCATACTTCTGCTATTACTGTTGCTATTATTCCAGAAGTTGATGATGTAGAAATCGATATCAGAACTGAAGATTTAAAAATCGATACTATGAGAGCAAGTGGAAATGGTGGACAGTCTGTAAATACTACAGATAGTGCTATTCGAATTACCCACATACCTACAGGACTTGTTGTAACAAATCAAGATCAAAAATCGCAGCACAAAAATAAAGATAAAGCGATGAAAGTTTTAAAAGCAAGACTTTTTGATATGCAAGAGCAGGAGCGAATGGAAAAAGAGGGTGCGGATAGAAAAGCACAAGTAGGTTCTGGAGATAGAAGTGCAAGAATTAGAACCTATAACTATCCACAAGGAAGAATCTCTGACCACAGAATCAATCTTACGTTATATCGTCTTGATGTAATTATGAATGACGGGCTACTAAATGAGATTATCGATCCCCTTATAGCAGATCATCAATCAAAACTTATGGAGATGAGTGGCGTTTAAACCACTTCTCTTCACATCTTCATAGTGTCGCTTTATTTTTTATTTGATAAAATAAACTGAAGGATACTAATGACTCAACTCTCTCTTACAAAAAGCTTATTATCATCTTTTATTATTATCTTATTCACAGGGTGTGGTACTACTATTAACTTAACTCATTACACACCTTTAAGCATAAAAAAAGCAAAAAATATACCAAGTACAAAAAAAATGTTAAATAATTTCTCACCAAAAGTTATTGTGATGAACATTGATAACAATGGAATTAAAATAGCAAAAAATGCTAAAGCTGGTGCAACAATTGCTGCAAAAATAAATACCATACTGGCATCTTCAAAAAATGTTAGGATAGCTAAAAGAGTTACAGAAAGTAGTTATACTCAAATGCTTTTAAAAGAGATAGAAGCAGCTCAATTATCAAAAGAACTTAATACTGATGTGGGACAAGCTGATAATATTATTACAGGTCAATTAAGTACAGCCTCATATAATCATAGCTTTACAGAAGGCTACTATTATGTAGTAAAAACAAAAAAAGGTAATATACGATATTATCAACCACCTATAATGAGCTATCAAGCATGTATAGTTGGAAATATAAAAGTATTTGCACTTCCTGATTTGCAAGAAGAAGCATCTTTTGAATATGATGAATGTTCAAACAGATCAACAGAAGTAAGAAGTGCTTATAATGTAAAATCAAGAGATGATAGTTTAGTAAGAAAAGCTGCCTTAGAATCTGCCGATACTGTCGCCTATGATTTAAAAAATTTCTTTTCCAAAAAAGGTTATATTTATGAAGCAAGAGTTGATGGAAGCAGTAAAATTTTCAAAACAACTTTGGGTTCTTCTAATGGAGCAAAAGAGGGGCAAGAAGTGATTATCTATGCTGTAGAAGATAATACAAATATTTTAACATCAATAACAAACAAAGAGATTGTTCAAATAGGTACAGGGATAATTTCCAATCACATTACACCTACTTCATCATGGATTATTATAGATCAGATACAAGATGGTAAAATAATCCATGCAGGTGATTATATAAAAATTCACTACAAAGAAAGTTTTTTGAGTAAAGCAAAAAAGTTTATGAGATAACTAAAGGAAACGCTATGTATAAAAATTGTAATATGTCTATCTTTTTGATACTAATTACCGTTCCAATTTTTTTCTTAGGATGTAGCAATATTCATCCAAAACCATCAGAATATCCAAAATGGTATACAACACAAAAAAATGATACAAAAAATATACTGTATGGCAAAGCAGAAGCAAACACAGAAAAAGAAGCAATTTTATCTGTACTAAATCATATAGCATCAAAAATCAATATTAGCATTGAATCCTCTTTTACTACAACAAAAAAGAGTTCGAAGAATTTTTATAGTAAAACTACACAAGAGTATCTTAAGAACAGTGTACAAAAAATTGATTTTTCCAACTACGAAATTGTAAAACAAAAAAAACTTCAAAATGGGAAGTTTATTGTTTTTGTAAAAATACGCAAAGATATACTCGCAAAATCTTTAACACTGAAAATTGAAAATAGAATCAAATATTATGATACTATACTCAAAGCAAATTATTCAAATATAACATCTAAAATAAAACAATATAAACAAACATCTTTAAATATAAAAAGAATTGAATCTTCCGTTTATCTCTTGGAAAATTTAGGTGCATCATCTACAGCAGAAACGTACCTAAGAAAATTAGCTGTTTTACAAAATTATATTGATACTTTTAATAATAATATCACATTTACCTTATCTTCAAATACAATAGGCAAAGATTTTGAAGAACAATTATCTTCACTCATTACACAAAAAGGTTATTTGATAACTAACAAAAATCCAAATATAACTATAAAACTCACTGTTTCAAAAAAAAACATAAGAGTTTTAGGATATAAGGTATCAAAAGTAGTTATAAATATTGTGGCAAAAGATAAACATGCTATTATAGGAAAACAGACAATTATTCTTGCTGGGAAATCGGTAGCATCTTTTAGACAAGCAAATCAATTTGCAATAAAAAACTTTACAAATAAATTGATAAAAGAAGATATTTTAAAAAAACTATTAGGTATTTAAAACATAATAAAGAAGATTTAAGATAACATATACTTCTACAAAGCAAATACTCCAAAAAAACATTGCATTGTTAAAAAATTACAATAATAGGAATAAAATTATGGAAAAAATTATAGATATTATAGATTCAATTGCGTATGAAAAAGGGTTAAAAATATCAGATGTAGAAAATGCTCTTAAAGAATCATTAATTAAAACAGCAGAAAAAATGCAAGATGATTCACTGATTTATGAAGCAGAAATTGATAGAGAAAATAAGGAATTAAAACTTTCTCAAAAAATTGAAATCGTTGCAAATGATGACATTAAACTTACAGGTGAAGCCAGAGTTGAACAAAATGAGTGGGAAAAAGAAAATGGAGTTGAGGGGAAACTTATCAATCCTGAAAACTTTTTATCAGTTGAAGAAGCAAAAGAGATTGATAGTGATTTAGATGTTGGAGATTTTTTAAGCTATGATTTAGAGTTTGAATCAATGGGAAGAAATGCTGCAACTATTTTATTTTCTAACTTAGAATATAAACTACAAAGATTCACAGAAGACAATCTATTTAATAAATACAACGATCAAGTTGGAGATACAATTGGTAGTGTTGTAACAAGAGTTGATAGTAACGATAATACTTTTATTGAGATTGGGGAAGTAAAAGGGATATTACCAAGAAAAAATAGAATTAAAGGTGAAACTTTTAAAGTTGGAGATGCATTAAGAGCGGTTGTTAAAAGTGTAAATATTGATAAACAACATGGTTTAATCGTCGAAGTATCAAGAACAAGCCCAAAATACTTAGAAAGTCTTTTGGCACTTGAAGTTCCTGAATTAAAAGATAAAAAAATCATTATCGAAAATAGTGCAAGAATCCCAGGAAGTCGAGCAAAGATTGCCTTATCTACAGTTGAAGCAAATATTGATCCTATAGGTGCAATTGTTGGAGTTAAAGGTGTTAGAATTAATGCAGTTAGTGAACAACTTAATGGAGAAAATATAGATTGTATTGAATACACTCCTATTTTAGAGATGTTTGTTGCACGTTCTTTAAGTCCTGCTATTGTAAAAAGTGTAAAAATTGAAAAAGGTGCTGGAGAAAAAGGGAAAGACAAAGCAATTGTAACCATTGCAGAAGACCAAAAAGCACGAGCTATTGGTAAAGTTGGTTTAAATATTAGACTAGCTTCTATGCTTACAAAATGTGAAATCGAACTCAATATACTTGAAGGTGCTACTACTGGTGCTGAAGAAGTTACTGGTAACTCAGGAGAACAACAACCTACAAAAGATGTATCTGAATTAGCATCGTTATTTAAATAAGAGTGACAATGTCAACACCTACTTTATATATCTATGATAGTGTAAAAAAACAGAAACTTCCATTTGTTTCTCAAGTAGAAAATAAAGCTACAATTTATGTATGTGGTCCAACTGTGTATGATAATGCACATTTGGGACATGCTAGAAGTTCAATAGTTTTTGATCTTTTGCATAGAGTTTTAAAAGCTAATAATTACGATGTGACTATGGCAAAAAATTTTACTGATGTAGATGATAAGATTATTAGAAAAATTAAAGAATCAGGTAAATCATTAGAAGAGATAACTACTTTTTATATCAATAGTTATAAAAATGATATGGAACAACTAAATATTTTACCAAATGATTTAGAACCGTATGCAACACAAAATATTGAAGCTATGGTTGAGATGATAAATAAACTTTTAGATTCAGATAAAGCATATAAACTACAAGATGGTATTTACTTAGATACTTCAAAAGATGCAGAATATGGTTCTATATCACATCGTGCTAGTGATGAAAACTCACAAGCACGAGTTGAAGTAAATGCAGCAAAAAGAGATCAAAAAGATTTTGCAATGTGGAAATTTTTTGATAAAGATGAAGTTGGTTTTGAATCAAATTTTGGATATGGACGCCCAGGATGGCATATCGAATGTAGTGCTATGATTGATGCTCATTTATCAGATCATAGTTTACCTTATGCTATAGATATTCATGGGGGAGGTGCTGATTTACTTTTTCCACATCATGAGAATGAAGCATGTCAAACAAGATGTTGTACTTCACAAGAGTTATCTAAATACTGGATGCATAATGGTTTTGTAAATATCAATGGTGAGAAAATGTCAAAGTCTTTAGGAAACAGTTTTTTCCTAAATGATGCATTAACACAATATGATGGAGAAGTTATTCGATTTTATATGATGACAGCACATTATAGAGCAGATTTTTCTTTTAGTGAAGATGATTTAAAAGGAAGTAAAAAAAGACTAGATAAGCTCTATAGACTTAAAAAAAGACTATATGGAGTACAAAGTTCCAATAAACCAAATGGTGAGATTACAAATGCTTTATTTGAATCATTAAATGATGATATGAATACATCTAAAGCATTAGCAAGCATAGATGAGTATATCTCTTTATCAAACGATACATTTGATAAAGAACCTAAAAATAAAAATCTCAAAAAAGAGATTATAGCTTCTATAGAATTTATCAATGATATTTTAGGTATTGGGGGGAAAGACCCTTATGAATATTTTCAATTTGGAATCTCTTCAGAAGAGAAAGAAACGATTGAAAAACTAATTCAACAAAGAGCTGATGCAAAAAAAGAGAAAAATTTCGAATTAAGTGATAAAATAAGAGATGAACTAAAAGAGATGAATATCTCGTTAATGGATAGTGTTCAAGGCACACTATGGGAAAAAGAGGTATAAACTACCTCTTTTTTAGTGTTTATGTCTATTAAGATATTTACTCAACAGTTCATTTAAATTATTTTGAATACTCTCATCAAAATGTGCTAAATCATTAAAGCATTTATCAGATAAATCATCTGCACTTTTTATAGCACCTTCAAGTCCAAGTAAATTTACAAATGAGTTTTTAGCCCCATCATTAGCAGTTGTTTTTCCAGCTTCTTCAGGAGTTGCTGTTTCATCTATGATATCGTCTTGTATTTGAAACAATAAACCTATATCAATTCCAAACTGATACAATTTTTCTTGTACATCTAAAGATAGCCCAGCAATAATCGCACCCATCTTTAAACTAGCAGCAATAAGTTTTGCAGTTTTATGAATATGTAAAAACTCTAACTGATTTAATTCTAACGTATGGTTTTCAAAATAACAATCAATAGCTTGACCAATAATCATCCCATTAATTCCGCCGTCATGACTTAAGATTTTAATTAAATCAATTTTTACATCATTACTAAGTGACGCATTTGCAATTAAATTAAAACTATGTGTATTTAAAGCATCTCCAACTAATATTGCAGTAACTTCATCATACGTTTTATGTAAGGTAGGATGTCCACGTCTTAAATCAGCATCATCCATACTTGGTAAATCATCATGTATCAAAGAGTATGTATGTAGATATTCTAAACCTAAAGAAACAGGTAAAGCATTCTTAACTAACAATGGTTCTATTGCATTTACCACTGTTAAAAGAAGCATAGGACGAAATCTTTTCCCACCAGCATTTAGCATATCTTTTAATGCATCTTCAAAAATTGGATGAAAAGTATTTGAGGTAGGAAGATTTTTATTTAAGTAATTTTCAAATGTTTCTAGGAGTTGACTACTTTGCAAATGGATTCATCCCACCCATCATATTTATAGCAGATGCTTTTTTATTATCATCACTTTGTTTAATAACATCATTCATAGCACTAATCAATAAGATTTGTAAAGAGTCTTTATCTTCAAGTAAAGAGTCATCAATTTGTAAGTCAGTCACTTCAGAATTACCATTTATAGATAATTCAATCATTCCTCCACCTACTTTAGAAGTAAAAACTTGGTTTTTCCCTTCTTCTTTAGCTTTTTGGGCCATCTCTTGAACTTGCCCCATCATCTCATTGAGATTAATTTTACTTAAATCAATACCTTCAAACATTATTTATCACTTCCTATAAGTTCATTTGTAATTTCAGTAATATCATTCTTTTCATCTACATGTACTACAATTGGTTTATATGTTTCTAATTCACTTTCATTGTAAGAGGCATAAGCAATAACAATTATTTTATCACCAATCTCCACTTTTCTAGCAGCTGCACCATTTAAGCACATATCTTTAGAACCACGTTCACCTTTTATCACATACGTTGAAAATCTTTCACCATTATTTACATTTACTATTTCAACTTTTTGTCCAACTCGTAACTTTGAAGCATCTAAAAGATCTTCATCAATTGTAATCGAACCAACATAATTCAAATTTGCATCACTTACAGTAGCTCTATGTATCTTACTATACAACATATCAAATGTCATTTTTATTCCTATCTATTTAAAGATTGAGGTTCACCCCAAAATTGCTCTGGGATAATATATTCATCTATTGGATTTCCCCCAATAAGATGTTCCTCAATAATTCTATCAATTTTTTCTTTATCTAATTTTACATACATATGATGTCCAGGTTCAATCAGCATAAGTGGACCCATTTGACAACGCCCTAGACAACTTGTCTTAATAGCTTGCGCTGGTCCCATTATCCCTTTTGACATCAGAGATTGAGCCAAATAATTAAATAAATCTTGTGTTTGTTCATTTACACATGAAGGCTTAGGCATACCAGCTGGTGCACTTTGTTCACACTTAAATATATAAAATGTGGGTTGCGGTATCTGTGGCATTTCCATATAATTTCCTTTTTTGTGGTCATAATTGTTTGAATTTTATCTCATATTTCTTAAAAACACCTAAAAATGAAGACCTAAAGAGAACTCTATTTTTGATGTTTTTAAATTGAAGCTACCAATTCTTTGATAATTTTTCTATCATCAAATGGAAACTTCTTATCATAAATAATCTGATCTGACTCATCCCCTTTTCCTAAAACTAAAATAATAGGATTTTGATAATTAAGGGAAATCTCTATCGACTTTTTGATTGCTTCTTTTCTATTTATTTCTACAATAATTTTACTTTTGTTTTTACACCCTTCTAATATATCAGCACATATACTATCTGGATCTTCAAATCGAGGGTTATCAGAAGTAATAATAACTTCTTTACTAAAAGACTCTGCTATTTTACCCATAATTGGTCGTTTTAATTGATCTCTATCTCCTCCAGCACCAAAAACTGTAATAATATCGTAAGATGAAAAACTTTGAAATACTTTTTCCATCCCATCAGGAGTATGTGCAAAATCTACTACAATAAGTGGCTTTTGAGTTACTACTTCCATACGTCCAGATACCCCACCAAAATTTTCAACTTGATCACAAATTTTTTGTAAAGGAATATCAGTCAACAAATTAATAGCAGCAACAGCAGCTGTTAAATTATAAACATTAAAATATCCCATCATCGGTGAAGAAAAATTCACAACATTAGAAAAGTGTTGTAAAGCTACATGAATACCATCTTTTAAACTATACGCTGTTACTTTATATGTTGCTGGATTTTCTGAACCATAAGCGTATGCATTTTTCATTTTAAATTTAATATTTTTATCATCTTTATTGATGAGTTTCATTCCATCACATTGGAAAAAACTATTTTTAACATCGATATATTCTTCTATTGTATTATGATAATCAAGATGGTCTTGTGTAATATTTGTATGAATTTTTAAAGCAAAATCTAAACCTTCGATTCTGTTTTGCTCTATGGCATGAGAGCTTACTTCCATTACAAAAAAATCACATTTATTATCGATAGCTTTTTGAATATGAAAAAAGTTTCCTAACTGCATGGGGGTTGTTAAAGAATACTCTTCAACTCTTTCATCATTTATAAAAAAACCACGTGTCCCTTGAAGAGCTACTTTATATCCTAAATCCAAAAGGATAGAATAAATAGCAGCTGCTGTTGTAGTTTTACCATTAGTTCCAGTGATTCCTATCACCTTAATAGAAGAAAAATCAAAGTAATTTTTTAGCTGTGATGATTCAATAAATTCTGCACAACCATTTTCTTTTGCATTTTCTACATACTGTTCATTATGTTTTGAAATAACAAATAACGACTTTTCATTTGCAGTTTGAGAGTTATCAGTTAAAAAAAAATTATTTATTTTCAATTTTTTTCTTCCCTAATCTTTCATATAGTTTAGTCACGTCATCATCATATGAAAAAAATTCATTAAATCCATCTAAATAACTATACGCAGTTTTATCAAAATTATTCTCTATAAGTTTATCAATAAAATCCAGCAAATCATCTTTTGATGTAATTGCAACTTTTGTACTAAACATAATATCCTGATAGGCTTCTTTAAATGAACCCCTATTTTGAACAAGCTCCATAAAATCATTATATTCTATAGCATTTAATGATTCTACATTTGTGTCTGATATATCTTTTAAAAGTTCAATCATCTTAACACTATCACCATCATAAGCATTGATTACATCATTTACATAAGCAAGTGCTTTTTCAAAATCTTCATCTTTTGCTACAACAAAATAGTCAAATAAAGTCTGTGCTTTCTCTTCACTCTCATACCCCAAATCACATAATATACAATACAGTTTATATTCTACATTTTCTGTATCTTGTGATAATACTTGAGAATATAAAAATAAAGCTTTATCATATTCTGCTGCGGTAAAATATGAATGGGCATTTTGCAATAACCTTTCGATATTAACCATTTAATATCTCATCTTCCATACCTGCTGGTACATTGATAATTTCCAGCTCGGGATGTATCGCTGCGCATAATTCTTTCTCTACTATAAACTTCAATGTACTACCACTAGCAGCACAACCAACACAAGCTCCTTGTAGTTGTACATACACTTTAGCATTTTTTATTTGTAATAACTCTATTGCACCACCATCTTTTGCTAACATTGGTGCTATTTTTGTTGTTATGATATTACTCACAGGAGTTTGTAAATCCTCATCTGTAAATGGCATACTCATATTAAATTTCCTTCATCTTTTTTGTTCTGTAATTTATTCCCAATATTGCAATTCCTGTTAAAGCAAGAATCACACCTATTGTTTCAAATATAAAAGTTAAAGTAACTGGTTCAGCCATTTAGTTTACAACTTCATCACATCTAGAACATAATGAATCTTCTTGGCTTGATCTAAACTTCCAACATCTTGGACATTTATGTTCATCTGCTTTATAAACTTCAAATTCTTTACCATCAACTTCAAAAGTTCCTAAAGATTCACTTTGTTTTTCTAAAACAATTTTCGAAACTACAAACCAGTCTTCAGCAACAGTTTTATCTAAAGCTAATACATCTTCACTATTTGTGTAAACAACTAATTCTAACGTCGATTTAATTACTTTTTCTTTATTCAGTTTATCTTTTATTTCTGCAAATTTACTTTTTGCATTTAATAAGTGTTCTTCATTAAGCTTCAGTTCAATTTCTGGTAACTTATATTTAGGCATATCGAAAATAGACTCTACACCATCAGTGATAACTTTTGGAGCATGTTGTACTAATTCATTCATTGTATATGTTAATACAGGAGCTAGTGTAGTTAAAAATGCTTTTGCAATCATTGCCATAGCACTTTGAGATGCGATTCTTGTTTCAGAATTTTTACCATCACAGTACATTTTATCTTTACATATATCAATATAGATGTTTGATAACTCAGCAACTAAGAAGTGGTTTAATTTATTTAACCCTCTTGAATAATCATTTGATTTAAATGACTCATCAACTTCTACAAATACTTTTTGCGCTTTATCTAAAATCCATAAATCCATAGTCGCCATTTTATCTAAAGAACAAATCTCTTCTAATTCAAAAACATTTCCAAGTAAAATTTTACCTGTGTTTCTGATTTTTCTATATTGCTCTGCCATTTGTTTTAAAATACCATCAGAAATTTTTAAATCTGATTGATAATCACTCATAGCAACCCACATTCTTAAAATTTCACCACCATATTGTTTTAAAACTTTATCAGGCGCTACAACATTCCCTTTCGATTTCGACATCTTTTCACCCTTAGCATCTACAGTAAATCCATGAGTAAGGATAGATTTATATGGTGCAACTTCAGAAGAAGCCAGTGAAGTTAATAGTGATGATTGGAACCAACCTCTATGTTGGTCACTTCCCTCTAAGTACATATCAGCAGGATATGTTCCCGCATCATAGTTTCTACTTCTTAAAACAGCATTTTGAGTAGAACCAGAATCAAACCATACATCTAAAATATCCATAGTTTTTTCTAAATCATCAGGATTCAGACCACTACCTGGATATAAAAGCTCTTCAATACTCATATCATACCAAGCATCTGCACCTTTCATCTCAAAAATCATAGCTACATAATTTAATACTTGCTCATCATAAATGATTTCATCAGTTAGTTTATTTCTAAAGAATGCAATAGGTACACCCCAGTCTCTTTGTCTTGAAATACACCAGTCAGGACGACCCTCAATCATCGTTCTTAATCTATTTGCTCCATGTTCTGGATAAAACTTAACATTTTCGATTGCTTCAAGCGCATTTTCTCTTAATGTTTTTCCATTTTCACCATACGGTGCATCCATAGAGATAAACCATTGTTTTGTTGCTCTAAAAATTACTGGTTTATGTGTTCTCCAACAGTGTGGG
>Ga0193960_1000251_pt1 | contig 22505 bp, 20 predicted proteins | sample FB_3_MG_FD_140338 | JGI IMG/M metagenome (GOLD analysis project Ga0193960, IMG submission 140338) | Microbial mat bacterial communities from the Broadkill River, Lewes, Delaware, United States - FB_3_MG | ecosystem: Environmental > Aquatic > Freshwater > River > Microbial mats | place: USA... | reverse complement strand
TGACCAGAAGGTACCTGAATCAACACCTAACCAGTCAACCCCGACTAAATGAGCACCAAAAATCCCGACCATAGAAAAAATTGCGGCTAACAAAGGTAAGCTAATAAATCCAGCCCAAAATCTGGGGGCAATAACTCGTCTTAGCGGATCAACTGCCATCATTTCAAGGCTAGATAACTGTTCGGTCGCTTTCATCAAACCAATTTCTGCGGTCAGTGCTGAACCTGCTCGCCCAGCAAATAATAATGCCGCAACTACTGGGCCTAATTCTCTTAATAATGATAAGGCAACCATTGGTCCTAAGCTGGCTTCAGCGCCATAACTCACCAAAATAGTATAACCTTGTAAAGCCAAAACCATACCAATGAACGCACCAGAGACAACAATGATTATCAGCGACATGACCCCGACACTGTACAATTGCTGTAATAATAAAGGTAAGCCCTTTCTTGGGTTTGGCATATGCATTAAGGCAGAGCTTAAGGTTATAACGGCTCTACCTAGCCCAGTTATTTGCGCAATGGTATTACGACCGAGCAGCTCAATTTTATTCATCATGTTGCGTTATTGCCTTTAACTAATTCGCCTTGATAATCAGATGCGGGGAAATGGAAAGGTACCGGCCCATCAGACTCCCCTTGAACAAACTGCTGTACCAACGCAGAATTATCCGCTCGAACTTGTTCAGGAGTTCCCTGACCTATAACGCGTTGTTCCGCGACGATATAAATGTAATCTGCAATGCTCATTACTTCAGGAACATCATGAGAAACCACTACAGAAGTCAGTCCTAAAGCATCATTTAATGAGCGAATTAAGCGCACAATAACTCCCATCGAAATAGGATCTTGCCCTGCAAAAGGCTCATCATATAAAATTAATTCTGGGTCAAGTGCAATAGCTCTCGCCAAAGCGACACGTCTTGCCATACCGCCAGAAAGTTCACTAGGCTGTAAATTCCTTGCCCCTCGAAGCCCAACAGCTTCTAATTTCATTAAGACGATTTTCTCAATAATATTTTCTGGTAATTGCGTGTGCTCTCTAATAGGGAATGCGATATTGTCATAGACACTCATGTCAGTAAACAATGCACCACTTTGAAATAACATACTCATACGTTTTCTCGTTTCGTATAAATCAGTTCGAGAAAGCTTAGGGATATTTTTATCTTCAAAATAAATATTGCCGCTATCAGGCGTTAACTGGCCACCGATCAATCGCAATAAAGTCGTTTTACCGATACCGCTGGGCCCCATAATGGCTGTCACTTTTCCCTTCGGAATAGACAAGCTAATATCATTATAGATAATCCGTTCGCCACGGCTGAATGTGAGGTTTTCTATTTCAACTAAATTGGTTGAAGATAATGGGTTTGTCATTTATTAAACATCAATGTTATTAAAAGGAGCTGGCACGAGCCTAACTAAAGTTGATTTTACCTGAGCAACAAAAATTGTTCATTAGAAATAACGCAAATAACTTAGATTTTATGTAAGAAAAATCAGCTCATTTGTAAGCAAATGATCATTTTTCCAATCTTATTGTTCAAAAGTAAGGCAAAATAACAATTTTTTACCTGCTTTAGGCATTAATTACTTTTTTTTTGCGGCTCAACCAGCGACAATTTACCTCTTATACCAATGGTAATTGGTATCATCTGTGGAGTTTTGAATGTTACAACAAGTTTTAATATTAGCGATGTCCTTAGTTGCTTTAGTATGGAGTGCAGACAAATTTGTCTTTGGCGCATCATCCCTTGCAAGAAATTTAGGGGTATCGCCAATGATCATTGGCTTAACTATTGTCGCAATGGGCTCTTCTGCTCCCGAAATGATGACCGCAGCAACCGCGTCTTTACAAGGTACACCAAATTTAGCTATTGGTAATGCCATCGGCTCTAACATCACCAATATCGCTCTAGTGCTTGGTATTACAGCATTAATGCAACCTTTAACCGTTTCCTCTCAAACTGTTAAGCGTGAAATTCCACTCATTCTCATCATTTCAGCCATCGCTTATTTAATATTGTTTGATCAATATTTTAGCTTTAGTGAAGGGATACAGCTATTCATTGGTTTTTTTATTTACATCGCTGCCTTATTAATAATCACATTGAGAAGAACCAAAGGGAAAAAAAGTGATGACCCTTTAATTATTGAAGCAGAACAAGATGTGGCTGAGCCTGTCGAACTAAAATTTTCAATTATGTGGGTCATCGTCGGCTTAATTATATTACCTACCAGTGCAAGTTTTTTAGTTGACTCATCTGTTTATATAGCCAAAGCATTCGGTATTAGTGATTTAGTCATAGGCTTAACGATTGTTGCTATTGGCACCAGTTTGCCTGAACTAGCCGCTAGTATAATGAGTATCATCAAAAAAGAAGATGATTTAGCACTAGGTAATATTATTGGCTCAAATATATTCAATATTTTAGCGGTTTTATCCCTTGCCGGCATAATAGCCCCTGGTAATATTGATGCTCTAGCCGCGACACGAGATGCGCCATACATGCTGGGTGTGACCTTACTGCTGTTTGTATTATGCTTTAGCCGTAAATTCGGTTACTTTAGAATTACTCGCGCGAAAGGTGCCTTATTATTACTTACCTTTGTCGCGTATCAAGTATTACTTTTTAGCCAAACAAACAACTAATCAAGAAACGCTTTTATGAAAGATTTTAAACAGTTAGCGAAAAATGTAATTAATATAGAGCAACAAGCTATTGCAGACTTGTTGCAATATATTGATGATAAGTTTGAACAGGCGTGTCAACTCATGTACCACTGTAAAGGTCGCGTGATAGTGATTGGCATGGGTAAATCAGGTCATATTGGCGGTAAAATAGCAGCAACACTTGCAAGTACTGGTACCCCAGCGTTTTTTGTTCACCCTGGCGAAGCTAGCCATGGTGATTTAGGCATGATCACCAGTGAAGATGTCGTACTAACGATATCTAACTCAGGCGAAACTCATGAAGTGCTAGCCATTATTCCCGTGATTAAACGCATTGGTGCCAAGCTTATTTCAATGACAGGAAATGAGTCATCAACTTTAGCACAACTTGCTGATACTCACGTATGTATAAAAGTGTCGGAAGAAGCTTGTCCATTAGGTTTAGCGCCAACATCCAGTACCACTGCAACACTGGTTATGGGTGACGCCTTAGCCGTTGCATTACTCAATGCTCGCGGCTTTACTGCTGATGATATTGCACTATCTCACCCAGGTGGCAGTTTAGGTAAACGTTTGCTTTTACGTTTAAGTGACATTATGCACAAAGGTGAGCGTTTACCTGTGGTTTCAGAAAACGCCTTAATCAAAGATGCCCTTGTTGAAATGTCATTAAAGGGCCTTGGAATGACCGCCATTGTAAATGAACAAAACAATTTGCAAGGTATTTTCACTGATGGTGATTTACGTAGGATCCTTGATGAAAAAATTGATATCCATCATGATATTATCAGCACTGTAATGACGACATCGCCAAGTACCGCGCAAGAAGAAATGCTAGCAGCTCAAGCATTAAAAATAATGGAAGATAAAAAGATCAATGGTCTGATTATCATTAATCACTTAAACCAACCTGTCGGCGCAATGAATATGCACGACTTGCTTAGCTCTGGAGTTTTGTAAAATGAATACCTTATATGGTGACGTTTCAACAGATGTCTTAGACAAAGCGAAGCATATTAAATTACTCGTTTGTGATGTTGATGGTGTCTTTTCAGATGGTAGAATCTATCTTGGCAATCAAGGTGAAGAACTCAAAGCGTTTCATACAAAAGATGGCTTTGGCATAAAGGCACTAGGTGCAAGTGGTGTGCAAGTTGCGATTATTACAGGTAGAACATCTGCCATTGTGGAAAATCGCATGAAAGCACTTAACGTTGCTCACATCATTCAAGGGCAAGAAGATAAACTCCCTGCCTTAACTGCATTAGCGCAACAACTAAACATTAACATGGCTAACATTGCTTATATTGGTGATGACATGCCTGATTTACCCTGTATAGAGCACGTTGGTTTAGGTGTGAGTGTTTCAGATGCTCACCCCTTAGTGCTCAAAGGTGCAGATTTCACTACCTTTACCCGCGGCGGTTTTGGCGCAGTAAGAGAAGTGTGTGATTTGATTATGCAAAGCCAAAATACCTTAATGACGGCCACAGGCGCGAGTGTATGAACCGACTGAATAGTTTAGCGCTTTTTGTTCTGCTTTTAAGTGCCATGATTTATGGCATTATTGAATGGCGGAGTGCCCTAAACGAAGAAGAAAGTATCATCGATGATGAACTATCTCCAGATTTCATTGCCGAATCATTAAAGAGTAATATTTATACGGACACCGGCAAGTTATCGCATACTATTGAAGCTGATCGTATGGAGCACTACTCAACACTTGCGATGACACATTTTGAATTGCCTGATTATACCTTGCATCCCAAAAACACTAGTGAACCATGGAAGTTAACGGCAAAAGAAGCAACACTGTATAAAGATAATAGAGTAGTATTGAACCACCGAGTACGGTTAAAATCGACAGAGGAACACAGTTTAATTGAAGAAATTCACTGTAAGTATTTAGAACTCGACCTAACTACAAATATCATCAGCTCCGAACAAACGGTGATGGTAATTGGTAAAGATTTTACTATGTATGGTTCAGGGTTAATTATTGACCTAAATACCAAACAAATGACATTAACCGAACATGTACGCACAATTTATAAAAAGAATAATGATGATTAAATTTTACGAAAACTCAAAATCGCTTTCTTTACCTCGCAAGGTCAAAGTAGGGTTATTATTCCTAGCTAGCACTATGCTTTTTAGTCACTCAACAATGGCTGCAAAAAAAGATTTAGAGCAAGAAATCACGATAAAATCACAACGACAATCAGCAGATTTAAAAAATAAAATTGCGAGTTACTTAGACGATGTAAACATTCAGCAAGGTTCTATTTCTATCAAGGCTGATATTGTTCAAGTGTTTAGCAATAACAAAGACACTGAAGTAGAGAAAGCTGATATATACCTTGCAAAAGGTAAACCTGCAATTTTCCAACAACAGCTAGAAGATGGTAGCTTAATCAGCCTACAAGCAGATGAAATAAAGTATCAACCAAATATTAATCTTATTACTGTCTCAGGTAATGCCGTTGTAAAACAAGCAGGTAGTGAAGTCAGTGGTAGTAAAATTACTTACAATACCCTCAATGAAAAGCTTGAAGCAGAAAGTAATAGTAATGAAGCCGTAACCACCATATTGCAACCTACTATTTTGAAAAACCAAAAAGATAAGAAAGATAAAAAGAAACAAGGCGATAACAGTGACAACAACTAATGCTTCAACGACAACGCCTTCAATTTTAATTGCCGACGCGCTAGCAAAGTCCTACAAAGGAAGACAAGTTGTTAAGAGTGTTAGTTTACAAGTTGAGTCTGGGCAAATTGTCGGTTTACTTGGACCCAATGGCGCAGGTAAAACAACTTCTTTTTATATGATTGTTGGTTTAGTTCCTAATGATCATGGCCAAATTATTTTAAACGAGCAAGACCTCACTTTAGCTCCAATGCATGAACGAGCTCGTCAGGGCATTGGCTACTTACCTCAAGAAGCCTCCATTTTCAGAAAATTAACCGTTACTGAAAATATCATGGCCATTTTACAAACTCAAAAAGAATTATCTGAGCAGCAACGTGCTGAAAAGCTAGAACATTTACTTGAAGAGTTTAATATTTGTCATATCAAAGATAATTTAGGCATGAGTTTATCTGGTGGTGAAAGACGTCGCGTTGAAATCGCTAGAGCATTAGCCGCCGATCCAGAATTTATCCTTTTAGATGAACCTTTTGCTGGAGTTGACCCAATTTCCGTTGGCGACATCAAAAAAATCATCATACACTTAAAACAAAGAGGCATTGGCATCTTAATTACTGACCACAATGTGCGAGAAACTTTAGACGTTTGTGAACATGCTTATATTGTTAGTCATGGAGAAATTATCGCAGAAGGTAATGCAGATCAAATTCTGGCGAATCAAAAGGTCAGAGATGTATACCTTGGCGAGCAATTCACGCTATAGTTAAATAACAAATAAACAAACTCAGCTATATTAATAAGAACAGGAAAAAGTTAAACCTAGATGCGCCCAACATTACAGCTTAGAATTGGACAACAATTAACCATGACGCCACAACTGCAACAAGCTATAAAGCTTCTGCAGTTATCCACGTTAGAGCTACAACAAGAAATTCAAGAAGCACTAGAAAGTAACCCGCTACTGGAAGTCGAAGAAAGTCAAACCAGCGAAAGCAATTCCGATCAAAATAACTTAGAAGAGGCTTATTCAGCCGAAGCAACACCAGAGCGAGTAGACACGCCAGAAGTAGAAGCCAGCGCAAGTATTGATGAAATTAGTACCACTGAAGCCATGGAAAAAAATGACATTCCAGAAGAGCTTAATATCGATACTACATGGGAAGAAAGTTACAGCGCAGGTGTATCGAATACAGGGGCTGTAAGTAGCCCAGCTGATGATTTTACTTATCAAGGTGAAACCACCGATTCAATTCAAGATCATTTACTCTGGCAAATGGAGTTAACCCCTTTTTCAGATACCGATAAAACCGTGGCAACAGCTATTATTGAAGCCGTAGATGACGCAGGTTATTTAACTGTTTCTGCTGAAGATATTTTAGAAAGTGTTGGCATTGAAGGTCTTGAGCTTGATGAAGTCGAAGCTGTATTAAAACGAATTAATATGTTTGACCCTATTGGGGTTGCTGCACGCTCTATTCCTGAATGTTTGCTAATTCAATTAAATCAGTTTGATAAAGACACGCCATTTCTTGAAGAAAGCAAGCGTATTATTCATGAGCACATCGACCTACTAGGTAATCGTGATTACCGTCAATTAATGCGCAAGACAAAACTTAAAGAAGATCAATTACGTGAAGTAATGCGTTTAATTCAAAGTTTAAATCCACGTCCTGGTGATGCGGTAATTAAAGGCGATGATCAGTACGTCATTCCTGATGTGTCAGTAGAAAAGAAAAATGGTCGTTGGGTCGTTGAGCTAAATTCCGATAGTGCGCCTAAGTTATCAATTAATCAACAATATGCAGCGATGACAAAAACGATGAAGTCCTCAACTGATGGACAGTTTATTCGTGCAAACCTACAAGAAGCTAAGTGGTTTATCAAAAGTCTAGAATCACGCAATGATACGCTTCTTAAAGTGTCTAATTGCATCGTACAACGCCAACAAGGATTTTTAGAGCACGGAGCTGAAGCTATGCGCCCTATGGTACTCAACGATATTGCTGAAGCGGTAGATATGCATGAGTCAACCATCTCACGGGTGACCACGCAAAAGTACATGCATACACCTCGTGGAATATTTGAACTTAAGTATTTCTTCTCAAGTCATGTTAGTACTGAAAATGGCGGCGAATGTTCATCAACAGCTATACGCTCACTCATTAAAAAACTCATCTTAGCGGAAACACCTGCCAAACCGTTAAGTGATAGTAAAATGGCAGATTTATTAGCAGAACAAGGCATTAAAGTGGCTAGACGAACTATAGCTAAATATAGAGAGTCATTATCTATTCCACCGTCTAACCAACGAAAAAGTCTCTTATAGAACAAAAAAGGATACAGCTTATGCAAATTAATCTTTCTGGACATCACGTTGAAGTAACCAGCTCTTTAAAAGAATACGTTAATACAAAGTTTGCAAAACTTGAAAGGCACTTTGATCATATAAACAATGTGCATGTGGTATTAACCGTAGAAAAGCTAGACCAAAAAGCTGAAGCAACAGTACACATGAGTGGCAATGAAGTTTTCGCTTCTTCTGTTAACGCTGACATGTATGCATCAATAGATACACTTGTTGATAAGTTAGACCGTCAAATCCTCAAACATAAGGGCAAAATCGCCCATCACTAAAGCTTTGCTTTATCTGAACTATGAAATTACAAGATATTTTAACGCTGAGCTGCACATCTTGTGCAGTTCCAGCTACAAGTAAAAAACGCATTCTAGAAAAAATTTGTCAAATAGCGGCAAGTGAAGTCGGCAACGCTGATCCAGGCGACCTTCTCGATAGCTTGCTTGATCGAGAGAAAATGGGAAGTACCGGGATAGGTAACGGCATTGCTATTCCTCATGGCCGATTGATCCATACAAATAAAGCCGTAGCAGTGCTACTTACAACCGAAGAAGCAATAGACTTTGATGCTATTGATAATCGTGATGTTGATATCTTTATTAGTTTATTTGTCCCTGAAGATCGCTGTAATGAACACCTAGATACACTGCAAAGTATTGCTAAATTATTCAGTGATAAGCAAACATTAAAGCAAGTAAGAAAGTGTTTAAATGACAAGCAATTATATGATTTGGTACAGCAAGCAAGCTAAAACACAGCCTTGTCAATCATGTAGTAATGTCTCAAAAAAGCTTAGGTATAAAGATGAAATTAATTATTGTCAGTGGGCGATCTGGCTCTGGTAAATCCGTTGCTCTTAGAGTTTTAGAAGATTTAGGATATTACTGTGTTGATAATATTCCAGTGAATTTATTACCAGCTTTAACACATACGGTAATCAATGATTATGAAACGGTTGCCGTTAGCCTAGACGTACGAAACTTACCTAATGATCCTCACGATATTCCTGAAATTATCGGGTATTTGCCTAACGCTGTTGAAGTGACCACTTTATATTTAGATGCTGATGATAATGATTTGATCCGCCGCTTCAGTGAGACGCGTCGTTTACATCCTCTAATAAAAGAAAATATCGCACTCGATCAAGCGATTGCTTTAGAAAAAAAACTACTTGAGCCCATTTCAACTAGCGCTGATTTATACATTAATACCAGCCAGTTAACGCCTCACCAGTTAGCGGATCTTGTCAGAGAAAGGATCTTAGGCAAAAAGACTGGTTCCATGGTTTTAGTCTTTCAATCATTTGGTTTCAAACATGGTATACCGGTTGATGCTGATTATGTATTCGATGCGCGATTTTTACCAAATCCATTTTGGGAGAAGTCATTGAAGGGTCAAACAGGGCTTGATCAAGGCGTCAAAGATTTTTTAGCTAGCCAACCCATTGTGACAAAATTCGTCTGGCAAATTAATAGCTTTATGATGACCTGGTTACCACATTTAGAGCGTAATAATCGTAGTTATGTCACTATTGCCATTGGCTGTACTGGCGGTAAGCATAGATCGGTGTATATCGCCGAGTTACTAGCCAATAATTTTAGAAAAGAGCGTGAAGATATTCAAAGTCATCATCGCGATATTGACCTTAAATCAACATAAGTGCACTCAATTTACTGATAAGGTTTACCTTTATGCATTCTCAACAGGTGATGATCTGCAATAAATTAGGCTTACATGCACGAGCAGCAACAAAGCTGGCTCAACTAAGCCAAAAGTTTAGTGCCAAAATCACCTTAGAGCTAGAAAATAAAACCGCTGATGCCAGTAGTATTATGGCATTAATGTTACTCGCAGGTGCTCAAGGAAAAACCGTTAACATCACTGCCGAAGGTGATGATGCCCAGCAAGCACTTTCAGAAATCTGCCAACTCATTAGCGATAAGTTTGATGAAAGTGAATAGTTATACAGGCAATATTATTTAATTCATCATAAAATTGCTGATAAAACCACAGAGTTACGATAAACTTAGTTCATACATCATGTAGCGGTTTGAAAAACATAGCTTTCTTCTATGCTTTTAAATCAACCTGTTTCCCTTTGTTGCCAACATTCACATTGATATGTGTATTTAGAAAATAAACAGAGTCGCTATGCCAGAAATTACAGAGCAAGAATACAACCAACAACGCTTACAGCAAGTTAACGAAGCCCTTGGTAGTGGTATGTTTGTCTATGTGCGTAAATTATTACAGCACATGCCTGCATTCGACCTCGCTCTGATCCTTGAATCTTCACCCGCCAAAAGCCGCCCTGTACTTTGGCAACTTATTGATCCCGACTTTCATGGTGAAGTGTTAGAAGAGCTCAGTGAAGAAGTACGTAAAGGTATTTTAAAAAGTATGCGACCAGAAAAACTGGCCGCAGTTGCTGAAGGCATGGATGTTGATGATTTAGCAGAAGTACTAAGGACGCTTCCAGATAGCGTTTATAAAGAAGTGCTTAATTCCATGGACTCGCAAGATAGAAGTCGCGTTGAAACGGCACTATCTTATGAAGAGGATACCGCTGGCGGTATCATGAATACCGATACTATTACGCTACGACCTGATGTCAGTGTCGATGTAGTATTGCGTTATCTTAGACTAAAAGGTGAACTTCCTGAATCCACCGATTCATTTTATGTAGTCGATAGAAATAATCACTTCATTGGCGCCGTTTCTCTTGCCGCCATTGTAACAGCTAAACCTGAAATTATCGTATCAACCCTAATTGATGATGAGGTAGAAGCGGTATTAGCAGAATTAACTGAGCAAGATGTCGCACAGCTATTTGAACGTCATGATTGGCTTTCAGCCCCTGTTATAGACCAAAAAGGTCACTTACTTGGTCGTATCACCATTGATGATGTTATTGATGTCATCAGAGAAGAAGCTGAACACTCTATGATGAGTATGGCGGGTTTAGATGATGAGGCTGATACTTTTGCACCCGTGTTAAAAAGTACTAAGCAACGCTCTCTATGGTTAGGTGTTAATTTAATTACTGCGTTAATGGCCGTGGCCGTCACCAGTATGTTTGAAGGTATTTTTGCGCAACTGGCGATCCTCGCCGTATTAAACTCACTTGTACCAAGTATGGGCGGTGTAGCTGGCAACCAAACCTTAACCCTTGTTATTCGTGGCCTTGCTTTAGGTCATGTCGGTGAAAGTAATGCCCGTGCATTACTCTATAAAGAAGCTGCCATTGGCTTTTTAAATGGTATTATTTGGGCCGTACTTATTGCCAGTGTTGTGGCCATTTGGAAACAAGACTTAATGCTAGGTGGTATCATTGCTTTTGCCATGCTAATGAACATGACGGCAGCAGGGCTTGCTGGGGTAAGTATTCCTTTAATACTGAAGAAAATGAATATTGACCCAGCATTAGCGGGCAGTGTCATTATCACCACAGTAACCGATGTGGTTGGTATTTTTGCTTTTCTTGGTACGGCTACGCTACTGCTTACCTAATAATTTCAGCAGTAACGCACCATTATCTTTTATTTATATAGTTTACTCACTAATGCCCTGCGACTTGCATTTCGTCAATTAAAATTGAACCTGTTCTAATACTTCCACGAAGGTCCACATCAGAGCCTACTGCAACAATCCCCTTAAACATTTGGGATAAATTACCGGCAATAGTAATCTCACTAACGGGATATTTTATCTCGCCATTTTCAACCCAGAAACCCGCAGCTCCACGAGAGTAATCACCATTTACCACGTTCACACCTTGACCCATTAGCTCCGTTACTAATAAGCCTGTGCCCAAAGTTTTTAACATGGCGTCAAAGTCGCCAGAATGCCCGCCTGCTTCTACTAACCAGTTATGAATACCGCCCGCATGACCTGTGGTGGTTAATCCTAACTTTCTTGCAGAATAGCTAGTTAATAGATAAGTCTCTAATGTGCCTTGGGTAATGATATTTCTATCAACTGTGGCTACACCTTCATTATCAAATGAACTGCTGGCTAATGCTTTGGCAATATGTGGACGTTCAGTAATATTTAAGAAATCAGGAAAAATGCCATTACCAAGCTGATCGAGTAAAAATGACGACTTACGGTATAAGTTGCCTCCGCTAATGGCCGCAATAAAGTGCCCCCAAATAGAGTTAGCGATATCAGCGCGAAAAAGCACAGGTACCTTTGCTGTCGATAATTTTTGAGCATTTAATCTTGAAATTACTTCTTGCGAAGCTTGAAGGCCGATATCTTTCGCGCCCTCAAGCAAATTGAAATCGCGATTAACCGTGTATGCATAATCACGTTGCATATCCTCACCATCGCTCGCAATCATTACACAACTTAAGCTATGTCGAGTGCTTGGATAGCCCACTAGTTGGCCATGACTATTACCATAGACTTTAAAGCCTGAAAAACTATCTAAGCTAGCACCATCTGAGTTAGTAATACGCTTATCAGCACTTAAAGCGCTTTGTTCACACTCTTTGGCTATCTCAATAGCTTGCTCAGTAGTTAGTTCTTGTGGGTGATATAAATCTAAATCTTTCGGGTTCATCTCCAACATGGCTTTATCTGCAAGACCTGAGCAATCATCAACCGAAGTATATTTAGCAATATTTACCGCTGCTTGCACTGCTTGCTTTAGTGCTCCGTCAGAAAGATCTGCAGTCGATGCACTGCCTTTTCGACCTTGTTTATATACCGTAATACCTAAAGCACCATCACTGGTAAATTCAACATTCTCAACTTCTCCCATGCGCGTACCAACACTTAAACCTTGTTGGCGGCTCATAGCAACCTCGGCGCCATCTGCACCTAAACTTTTTGCTAAATCTAGCACGGTAGCAACCCTTGTTTTTACTTCATCAAGTTGCTTTGTTAATTGATCATTTGCTTTACTGGCTACGGTCATATTTTTTTTCTACGGTTATTTACTCTACTTCAAATTTAGCTTGTGAGTATATTAATGGTATAATTGGCTAACACTATAAATGCAATCCACTTTTGATAACTATTATTATGCCCCACTCAGCTAACGATATCGACGATTTAGAGCAAGAATTAAAAAGTAAAACCGAAATAAAACGCGAAATGCATGAACTGCAAGATTTTGCGCAAAAATTAGTGGAAATGTCGAAGCACCAACGTAGTCGACTCCCCCTTACTGATGAATTATTAGATGCCATGATTGTTGCTGACAAAATCACCAATAAGCATGAAGCGTTACGCCGTCACATCCGCCATATTGCAAAAATTTTATTGGAAACTGATTTAGCCCCCATTCACCAGGCTATTGATGTTATGGCAAACAAGCATCAGCAAGAAACCGCTAAATTTGTACGTTTAGAGAATTTACGTGATGAATTAATTGAGCAAGGCAATGAAGCTATTGAAGCTGCGCTAGTTGAAAAACCAACGATGGAAAGACAAAAGTTAAGACAATTAGTTAGACATGCGAGTAAAGAAAAGAAAGCAGAAAAACTAGGCAAGCATTACCAAAATTTGTTCGCCTATTTAAAAGAGCATAGTTAAGAACGCACGACAACTCAGTTAAAATTAGGCTGTTATGAAAAACAAAAGCGGTAATTAGTTTCACTAATTACCGCTTTTTTATAATCTATATTTAGCGTCTGAATTGCGCTTAAATGTTATGCTAATAACGTGAACCAGCCCATTAGCATTGGTAATAAAGGTAAGGCAACAAGAGCTGTTACAACCATAAATAAATGACGCTTAGATGAGCTATCTTTAAAATCTTCGTTATGTGACATCTTTAAATTCCTTAACTACACACTCACAATGAGTATAAAAAAGACGCGCATCATACCGATATTTACGGGAATTGAACAGCTTTTATTGATCTAGATCAATATAATTAAATACCCTATTGTATATCTATATTAAATTAACTTGATTCATCAACTAGTTAAGGATTTACCTTATTAGTCATTTCTATAGTTACTGAGTACCACCTATAGTCATTTCATCAACTTTTAATGTAGGCTGACCGACGCCAACAGGAACGCTCTGACCATCTTTGCCACAAACACCAACTCCAGCATCTAGCTTTAAATCATTACCGACCATACTGACTTTCTTCATGGCCTCAGGGCCACTACCTATTAATGTTGCCCCTTTAACAGGAGAAGTAATTTCACCATCTTCAATTAAATAGGCTTCAGAACTGGTGAAGACAAATTTTCCTGATGTAATATCAACTTGCCCACCGGCAAAATTCGGCGCATAGATGCCTTTTTTCACTGATTTGATAATATCTTCTGGTTCTGATTCACCAGCCAACATATAGGTATTTGTCATTCGTGGCATTGGCAAATGCGCATAAGATTCACGTCGACCATTACCTGTAGGGTTAACCCCCATTAAGGCCGCATTGTGCTTATCTTGCATGTAGCCTTTTAATACACCTTTTTCTATCAGGACATTATATTGGCCCGGCGTACCTTCATCATCCATAGAAATGGAACCACGCTTATTTGCCAAAGTGCCATCATCAATAATAGTACAAAGTTCAGAGGTTACTTGCTCACCCACTTTGCCAGAAAAAGCTGAAGAGCCTTTACGGTTAAAGTCACCTTCTAAGCCATGGCCAACCGCTTCATGCAATAATACACCTGGCCAACCAGCACCTAATACCACTGGGAATGTGCCAGCAGGTGCTTCAATAGCCACTAAGTTAACGAGTGCTTGGCGAACCGCTTCTTCTGCAAACGCCAAATAACGAGCTTTGCCCTGCTCAACCTCAAAGAAATAACTATAATCAGTACGAGCCCCGCCGCCAGCACTTGCGCGTTCACGTTTACCCTGGTCTTCAACTAAAACCGAACAATTTAACCGTACCAAAGGGCGAATGTCTGTGCCGTAAGTTCCATCAGTTGCTGCCACTAACACCTTTTCATATACACCTGAAAGACTAACAATCACTTGAGTAACGCGGCTATCTACTTGCCTTGCATGCGCCTCAACTTGATGCAGCAATTCAATCTTTTGCTCTTGAGTAAGACTGCCAAGAGGTTCAACAGATTGATAAACTTGGATAGGTGATTGTCGAGAAAATGCTTTGACCTTAACGCCATTAGCCTGATCTGCAATACCTTTGGCTGCATCAGCTGCTTTTTGTAAGGCAACGACCGAAATATCATCAGAATAAGCGAAGCCTGTTTTCTCACCAGAAATAGCTCGTACACCAACGCCGCGTTCTATATTATAAGAACCTTCCTTTACGATACCGTCTTCTAATACCCAAGATTCATGCAAGCTTGATTGAAAATACAAATCTGCATAATCTACTTTTCTGTCTTGCATACGGTTTAAAGTGGCTGATAAGACCTCTTCATCAATATTACTTTCAGCTAACAATGACTGCTCAACATTATTCATTTAAGACTTACCCAACTCTACTTTAATAATAAATTCGACACCAAAGGCATACTTTGGCGAATATGATTAACTTTTTCTAACTCAAATACTGCGCTTACGTAGCCTTCGCCTTTAGGTAAGCAATCTAGCACTTCACCCCATGGGCTAATGATCATCGAATGCCCCCATGTTTCCCTACCATTGGCATGAACTCCCTCTTGCGCTGAGGCGATAATATAAGCCTGATTTTCAATTGCTCGTGCTTTTAATAGGGTTTCCCAATGGGCTTTACCTGTTACGCGCGTAAATGCACTAGGAACAGTTATGACAGTAGCGCCAAGTTTTGCTAATTGCTGAAACAATAGCGGGAAACGTAAATCAAAGCATATCGATAAACCAATATCTGCAAAGGGTGTATTAACCACTTTGGCTTCTGTTCCCGCCTTTGTATAGCGTGATTCACGATAATTAGCTTCGCTGTCTGCGACATCAACATCAAACAAATGAATCTTATCATAGCTTGATAGTAATTCTCCCTGAGGACTAAAAACACAGCACTGATTTGTAAATTTATCTTGATCAGCGGTTAAAACTGGAATTGAACCTGCCACTAAGTAAATATTAAATTGCTTTGCAATCTCAGCTAAACTACTAATTAACTTGTTAGATGCTTGCGATGACTTCGCCAATTCAAGTTGCTCACTGTCTCGCCCACCAAAGTATAAGCAGCATTCTGGCAAAACAACAAAGTTAGCTGTTACATCAGCTTCTTGTAGACGCTTCATTTTCTCTATCTGTTCTCTTATCACCTGTAAGTTGGCACTTACATCAGGCTTAGAGCATAATTGAATTGCAGTTAGTTTTATCATCTTTTACTTTTGAGTTTGTAGGCTATTTTAAGCAAAGTTTATTATTTCTTGTTGATGACTATGAATCATCTTTTATTTTTTCTGGTAATTCATTTTGGCTATCAGGCTGCTTGTATTGCCTCATTCGCTTATCAGGTTCTTCCGACTTGTTATTCTTATCAGGTTTTACTGGGCTATCAACAATCTCAGGCGGTGTTTTTCTACCAACACTAACATCCTTACTTTTACGATCGACTTCTCTAAAGCTTGGATCTGATACATTACCTGTTAGCTCAAAGGTGAATTCAGAAACCACTTGCGATTTAATCACTTGATCAATAGCAACGCCAGCCAAAAAGGTCACAGGATTCAATGTTGCAATCCAAGCCAGCACAGGCAAACTTGATGTTAGATTAGGCTTGTATGACATTTTATAATCCAATATTCCAGTAGCTAAATTGGTATTCCCTGTCATATACAAATCACCTGCTGTGCCATTCATTTCAGTACTGTCAGTATATAAAACGCCCTTTTTAAGCTGATACTCACCTTCAATGGCACTATAGAACATCCCGTCACTAAAAATGTCCCTAAAATCTAACGTCAACTTTCTTACTAATGACTGCAAGCTTAATACTGAAAAAATTCGTGCTTTATCACTAACGTCAGCTAAATAGCCATCATCTATGTCAGCACTAAATTGACCGTTACTTTTTGCTATTTCAAAGTCATGTGGCCCACCATTCCAATTTAAATTGAAATCTAGTACACCACCACTGTCACGAATTATGGACTCATAGCCTAACTGGTTTAATTCATTCTCAATACTATCAACTTCTAAATCACCGCTAAACTGAGTAATAGATTCTTGTTGGTTATGTCGCCAATTGCCAGAAAATGCTAATACTGTTTTATCACGCTTCGCGATAAAGTTATTAAACTTAATGAGATCATCATGTGCTCGCTCAACAGAGAAACTAACTTCTCCTAAGTTTAGGCGCCCAATTTGACAGCGATCACAGCGAAATGACATTTTTGGAATGTTATTAAATACAATATCATTAGTGATAATATCAGATACTGTAGCTTCAGATTCTTCACCCAATGTATCTTGTTCAGATTGCTCATTAATTTTAGGGGTTAAATGAACAAACTCAGCATTAATATCAACCCCTTGCTCATACCAGTGAGGGTAAAACTTCAATTGACTGCGTGTTTCCTTGGCATTTAACTGTAATAACCACCAATCTTCTTTATCAAATAAATTAAAGGAAACATTGTTTAATGTTTGCCCTAAAACGGTTAATTCACCTATTGTCCCTCTGATACGCTCAGGCACCGCAAATAAAGGCGAAGTAGTGTTTTGAGCATCATTATGATTGGGCTCACTTGCTTCACTAACTGAATCAATAATATCACTAATTAATGGCTGCCAATGAGAGAACTTCGCTTGATCTAGCTTGGTAGTAATATGAAAACCATTCATTGGTAACAGCATTTTCTCATTGCCTAAGACCAAATGGGCTCTGCTAAAACGGGTCTCTTTATGATTCAATACACCATAAAAACTCATCTCTTCACCAAGTTGTGCATTGATGGTTGAACGTGCCATTTGACCATTTGCCGTGACTGAAAAACTGTTTTCTTGTTCGGCTTTTTTACCGTAGGGTGTAGGTAAGTGAAGTATGCTGCCCGCTAAATCTGATGATATAGCTAAGTTATAGGAAAAACCTTCTTGGTGGTGCTGATGCAATGACAAAGTGCCAGACCAAGGCAACTGGCCCGCACTATATTTCTTTAATAAGTCAGGTACATGTTGCTGATAATCATCTTCTTGCCAAATAGCTTGCATAACAATATCAGTATCATAATAATCATCTTTATTTTGGCCTTTTACATCAAGGTTAATCGGTAAGCCTTGCCAAAGTAATGATAACCCGTTTGTTGTTATGACTTCATTTTCAAAGAATAACTGCCCTTTAACTTGGTTAAAGTCCATGCGAGGTGTTTGTAAAGCCAGCTGATTATCAGCAAAATTTATTACACCACTAGCGACACTCTGCGAAACATCTTGCAATGGTAATTTTAATGAGAAGTCGCCACTTACATCACCCGAGATTTGTAGCTGCTCAAGTGTCGCACCAACGGTATTTTTTAATGGGCTTTGATCCATTAAGTTTGCTATATAATCAGCGTTTGATGGCTTTATTTTTGCGTCAACTTTTAACAATTGTTCACCGGATAGCTCATCAATTCCAGCACGAACACCAGTCACATCAAGTCCTGAAAGCAAACCTTTACGGCCAGTTATCATCATTGAGTTATTTGTAAAGTTTAGATTGGCTGAAAAGTCTGAGATTTCTGGCCAGTCACTAGCAAATTTAAAAGTACTATCAGTTAACTCGGCATCAACGACAAAAATACCACTGCCATCGGAAAACGGAAAATGTGATAACGGTCCGTTTACTAAAACTTGCGCTTGTTCAATTGTGCCTTCAACTATGGCTGAGTTTAAATAACCAACCAAACTATCACTCATCAATGATAATGGGTAATAATGTCCAGCAAGAGCCGCATTACCTTGCTGAATGTCAGCCATTAAGGCCATAGTTGTTTCACCATCATTAGGTGAATCAACCTCTACCTGTGCAGAAAGCTTAAGTTCTGAAGAGGCAAAATCGAGGGAATTTACCGCTAACCGCCATCCTGTCTCCATAAAAGAAACATTTAGCTTTGCAGCAAGTGTTTGATATGAAATTGGCGCAACAAAGTGCTGAGCAAAATCTAAAGCACCTTCTTGACCATTAATATTAATAAACAACTCTTTACCTGCATAACTGACATTGCCATATAGGTTTTCTAGCGCAGGAATACCGTGACTAAACTGATTTGATAATGAAGAAAAATCAGCAACGATTTGTAAATCATCAGATTGACTCGCTAAGTATATGTCTGTGACCTGTCCTGAAAGTGACAGTTGGCTAAAGAGATCTCGTGTTCCTTGATCTTCAGTGATTAATGGACCTATTTGCCCTAGTAATGATAAGTCTACTGATGATACATACGCAGAAAACATATCATTTAACTTATTCATTGAAACAGTAAACTCTTGCTTTGGTTGCTCATTAAATTGCAACATCAATGGCGTACTAAACATTCTAAAGCTTTTGGCTTTCTTCCCTTTCACTAAAAGCAACTGCCCTTCGCCTAAACTTAGTTTTTGTTGTTTTTGATTTATAAGCCACTGAATATTGTTTTCATTGAGTTTAACTTGCAATCGTTCTACAGCACTGTTTCTAACATTTAACCAAACTGCAAAACTAATATCTGATTTGGTATTGTCATTTTCAACGGCTAAAACAGAGTCTAACCAAGGTGTTATATCTAAATTGTTCGCTTCAACATAGATTTGCCCACTGAGATCTGCACTATTCTCTCCAATAAGGTTTAGAGAAAGTTGCACATTATTAGAGCTCAATTCATTAATAACTATACTGCCTTGAGCTTGATGCAAGTCATCTGTATTCAACCACTGTAAATTATTAATATGAATATCACGTTCAAGAGATTCATTGTGCACAACAATATCACTATCATGAATCGAAAATTTATTTAATCGATTAAGAAATATATTGGTTACCATTGTGAAACTATCAGCGTCTTCATTCGTTTCTTGGCTAGGAGTATTACTTTGCTCAGCAGCATGGTTCGACCATAATCCTTGGTCTACTTTAACATTAGCACCTTTTATGACTAAATTACTCGACACTAATCGCTGCTGAGTTAGTGAGCCCCAAAAGTCAATTTTTGATTCAATTCTTTCAATGAAAACAAACGCCTGCTCAGTATCAATTAAGTTAACGTTATTAACTATAAGAACAGGACCGAAGCGTTGCCATGTCATGCTTAGCGAACCGATACTTACCTGAGTTTGATTGTTCTCATTAATGTAGTCTTGCAGATCAGCACGATAATTACCTACATAAGGCAGTAGTAATCGAAACGCACTAAGTAGCACTGCGACCATAACCAACAAAATGGCAATGGTTTTATACAGGCGATTTAGCCAACGATTCGATACACTAGTTATACTCATTTAGGGGTTATATTCCTAATTACACTTATGTTTAGATTTACAATGTTAATAAAAGTTAGTTTTAATTGATAAATACTGCTGAACTTGATCACATCATAACAACATCAAATTGCTCTTGATTATACATAGGCTCAACTTGAACTTTGATTAACTTGCCTATAAAGACTTCAACTTCACCCAAGTTATGATACTCATCGTTAACTAAAAACTCACTAACGGCAGGTGAAGCATAAACGATAAATTTATCAGCATCATGGGCTCTATTTACTCGAACAATTTCTCGCAGTATCTCAAAACAAACAGTTTCTACGGTTTTTAAATTTCCACGACCGGTACAAACTGGGCATTCATCACAAAGTACATGTTCTAAGCTTTCACGCGTTCGTTTTCGGGTCATTTCAACAAGGCCTAATGAAGAAAAGCCTTGAATAGAGTATTTTACCTTATCTTTGCTCATTGCCATATCAAGACTATGTAACACTCTGCGTTTGTGATCATCATCATGCATATCGATAAAATCAACAATGATAATGCCACCTAAATTACGTAATCTTAATTGTCTTGCAATTGCTTGTGTTGCTTCAATATTAGTACTGAAAATAGTATCTTCTAAATTGCGGTGTCCAACAAAAGCTCCTGTATTAATATCAATGGTCGTCATAGCTTCAGTTTGATCAATAATTAAATAGCCACCGGATTTTAATTCTATTTTTCTGTGTAGTGCTCGTTGTATTTCTCTTTCAACAGAGAACAAATCAAATATTGGTCGCTCACCAGGATAGTATTCAAGCAATGAGGTTAACTCAGGTACAAATTCTTGAGTAAAACCTTCCAGTTGATCATAGGTTAACTTTGAATCAACGCGAATGCGTTCAAGTTCAATACCAACAAAGTCTCTAAGCACACGAGAAGATAGTGGTAAGTCTTGATATAATGGCAGCTTTATTTGTTTGCGTTGTTTGCGCTCTAACACTTTCTGCCAAACACGACGTAAAAACTCAGCATCATGTTTGAGCTCAATTTCGCCAGCGCCTTCCCCTGCTGTTCGTACAATAAATCCTTGGTGTTCATCACAATATGGACTCACAATAGTTTTTAAGCGTTTTCGCTCTGCTTCATCCTCAATTCGTTGCGATATTCCTGCGTGAGTTGCATGGGGCATAAGCACTAAATAACGTGATGCAATAGTTATATCTGTTGTGAGTCGAGCACCTTTAGAGCCAAGTGGATCTTTTACCACTTGCACCATAATATATTGCCCTTCATGAACAAGAGAGCGAATGTCAGCTGTTTGCTCACTCTCCTCTTTAAGTATTAGTTTAGAATTGATATCTGAGGCGTGTAAAAATGCAGCTTTTTCTAAGTTAATATCAACAAAAGCCGCCTGCATACCTGGCAACACTCGAATAACTTTTCCTAAATATATGTTACCAACAATACCGCGCTTTGCTTCTCGCTCTATATGCACTTCTTGCAATGAGCCATTCTCAATTAAAGCAACACGTGTTTCACTTGGCGTGACATTGATTAATAATTCTGCGGTCATGATTGCTGCCTTAGTTGAAAATCTGAGAAAGAAAAAATGTCTTAAAAGCGAAATTTACTCTGTAGACATTGGTAAAATACTTGATAATCCCGCCTTTGATAACATTTGAGCGCATTCAAATAACGGTAAACCAACTACGGCAGAATAACTGCCCTGAATTGACTTAACAAACTGCCCAGCTATGCCTTGAATTGCATATGAACCTGCTTTATCTTGTGGCTCAGCAGTCTGCCAATACTGTTTTATTTCATCTATCGTTAAGGTTTTGAAAAATACTTTTGTCGTTACTACGTCACACGTAATCATGTTTTTGCCGACTAAAGCAATGGCTGTTAAGACCTGATGGCTTTTTCCAGACAGAGAAGACAACATCTCAATACTATCTGCTAAATCTTTTGGTTTACCAAATATTCGCCCGTCACACACCACACAAGTATCAGAGCCTAATACTAAACTATTGCCTTGATTAGCCAATAAATCAAAAACATATTGCGCTTTTTCTTTAGCTAATCGCTCAACATAGCATTCAGCATTTTCATTGTCATATTGAGTTTCGTCGATATCTGCAGCAATAGTGTCAAACTGATAACCTAACTGACTTAATAAACTTTTTCGCCTAGGAGATTGTGAAGCTAATATTAGTTGCTTGCTCATAATTACATAATCTTAAAATGACGACGTACACGACGTAATAACAAAAACACCCAAGGCCACAAGACAACACTGGTAATTACGGGATATAAATAGCTCGTTAGAAAAACAGCATCATTTAAAAAGCGTTGCATCCAGAAAACTAATAAGTGATATAACGCCGCAAGCACACCAATAATTAATGCTTGTTGCCACACAGAGAAGTTGCGAATTTTTTGAAAGTTAACCACCACAATATAGACAGACAAAGCCATTGCTGCCGCATGTACACCAAGTACAGATCCTAATAGTACATCGAG
>Ga0193960_1000250_pt1 | contig 22576 bp, 22 predicted proteins | sample FB_3_MG_FD_140338 | JGI IMG/M metagenome (GOLD analysis project Ga0193960, IMG submission 140338) | Microbial mat bacterial communities from the Broadkill River, Lewes, Delaware, United States - FB_3_MG | ecosystem: Environmental > Aquatic > Freshwater > River > Microbial mats | place: USA... | reverse complement strand
TTTACAATAAATGGATACTTAGGAATAGTCTTTTTTATATTAATTATTTTAGATAATTGGATTTTCTAATTATCTAAAATTTATATAAGTATATATATGATACTATTCCAACCTTATTTATAAGCGCGTCTGTGGCTCAACTGGATAGAGCACTGGGTTTCGGCCCCGGCGGTTGGGGGTTCGACTCCCTCCAGGCGTACCATTTAGAAGCCCGATTTAATCGCTGTTTGCAGTGTTTAGGTCGGGCTTTTTTTATGTCTTATAAAAATTAGTCTCCTCATATTTCCCACATAACGTATAAATATAAAACTTCAAAATTTATTTCCAAAATTTCTCCTTTGCTTAAGAATTAAAAATAGAAAAAACAAGTTTTTTTTATCAAAATTTCAAAAGTTAATCTTTTGAGATTAACTTTCAATGTATCGGAGTATAAAAGTTAATCTAAAAAGGTTAACTTTTATACCTTTTAAAGCCCTAAAAATCGAATTCTATAGTTACATAAGTTTTATTTACTTTCTTCATAAAAGTTGACATACTATAAAAATATATCATCTTATTTAATAAATAGTAAGTATATATCAAATTATAAAAAGGAAAAAAATGAAGAACTTAAATGAAGACCCAATACTTGCATTTTATATTAATCAAGTGCAAGAAGCTATTCCTGGAATAGAAAAAACAGTTGGAGCTACAAAAGAACAATATAGAAGCTTTATGCAAGTTAGTATTTCTACATTGGATAGAAGAATAAAAAACCGCAGTAGTGATATTGCAAGTTTTATTAAAGAAGATGGAGAAAAAGGTAGAGTTTATTTCCCGTTACTGTCTATTGCTATGTTTCTTAAAAATAGAACAACAGTATGAGCTCTCCTCTTGCGTCGCCAAACAAGTAAGAGAAGAGCATAAGGTAATCAGAACTAGGTTCTAATCAAGCTTATTATAACAAAAAGTTAACTCATTTAAATTAACTTCTTAAATTCTCAATGCTTGATTATTCTATAAATATTTAAATAACTAGGATTTTTAATGTCTAAAAAAAAGGATGCTTACTATTTTTCACACGATAGTAATGCAAAAGATGATTTCAAGTGTATGCTACTAATTGAAGAATTAGGGCTTGAGGGGTATGGGATATTTTGGGTACTTGTAGAAACATTAAGAGAACAAGAATTATTTAATTATCCAATTAGATTACTTGGTAGTCTTGCTAGAAAATATAATACAACCCAAGCAAAAATGGAAGTTGTTGTAAAAAACTATAATTTATTTATTATAGAAGATGATGCTTTCTTTTTTAGTGAAAGTCTTAATAAACGAATGTCTTTAATGAATAAACAAAGAGAACAAAGGAGACTTGCCGGAATTAAAAGTGGTGAAGCAAGAAGAAATAAAAAAGATGAACAGAAGTTAAACGGTCGTTCAACGGATGCTGAACAATTAAATAAAACTAAATTAAATAAAATTAAAAATGATGTAAAGGTACTAAAAAAATATTCTTCTTTAGATTCTCAACAACTACAAAAAGTTGAAATTGACAAATTAAATTTAGATATTTCAATTATCCAAGAAATAGAAGAGATTAGCTTACAAAAAGTTGTTAACTATGCAGATGAGCATGAGGACTTCTTAATTAAAGAAGTATCTAAAAAAGCAGGGGTATTTTATGAATCTTGATGAATTAAAAAAAAGTATAGAAAATCCTCAACCAGTTTACGAAGACTTTAGTTGGCACTTTCCTCCTGTTACATATTATGTTCTAAATAAGGATACAAAAGAAATAGTATTTGCATTTCTTGATAAATCAATTTTTTCATATGAAAGTATAGTTTTTATTGCAGAGACTTTCAATAATAAAATCAATATTCAAGTACTTACTAAAGAAAAATACGAAGAATTATATGGTGTACAAGATGAATAGTTTAATAAAAGAGCTTAAAGAAAGGTGGCTATTAAAACAGCTTCAACATAAATATGAGCAACGTGATGATGAATTATTATCAAATAAGTTTGAAATTTATCTTTTAGTTAAAAAATTGAAAAGGTTTAAAAAATGAAAACAAGAGAAGTTAATTTTACTAAATACAAACTAATACCTTTTATCAACAATACATATACTAATTGTCATGTTGATGAAAATAAAAAACAGATAACAGTTTATAAAAATGAAAATATTCAAAATCTATATAGATATTCAGAACTTGATAAAAAAGAAAAATTAGGTTTTCTTTTTATCAAATATTTTCCAGTTCTTATATTTTTATATTCTGTAATTACAGCTTATGAATTACAAAATCATCAACTTGACATAATCTTAGCATTTTTTGCAACTTCACTAGGCTTAATTACAAACTTACGATACAACGACAAATTAAGCTTTATTGTAACTTGTGTATGGTTCCTATTCTTTTACTTTATAACTGACATACATAGTTCAAGTATGATTGCTAAATATACATTAACAAGCTTCTTAATATATCAATTTGTCTTTGATTTAAATCGTAAATACTATGCAATCTTTGACAAAGATGATTTAGTCTCTTATGCATTTATCAAAAGGCAAAAGATATGAAAAAGTTAATATTAATACTTCTAGTTTTTTCAAATCTACTTTTTGGAGCAGGAAGAGAAGATTTAGATAACAATTTCTTTTTAAATGACTATCAGTCCTCAACAGATGGAATATGTGAGCCTAGCTGTAGGCTTGTTTCGTCAAACTATGAAACAAAGATTGTTGATTTTGATGCATCAAGTGGTGTAACTTCTTGTGAAGTTTATTCTAAAACATCAATCGACAATGAAAAGGACAAAATGTCAATAATGGCAAATACACTTGATATCGACTGTGTGAAGGAAAAACAGGCTGTAGAACCTGATTATAAAGACAGTACTCTAAGTTCAAAAAAGAATAACAATTATTCAACTCATTCAAATATAACTGACTACGTTGAATCAAAAACTACAATGTCAAAATTCATAGGTGGACTTGCAACACTTGATAACGATGTTATTGATATTAAAAATACTGTTGATACTTCAACATTGGTAAAAAGTAATCCAAATTCAGTTTATAGTGTTGATTTTGCAGATGCTGATAATCCAAATGAACTCTTATCTCAAATTGATAGTTTAAATACAAATAATCTTGCATTTTTTACAGACTTATTTTATTGGCTTGATAGTTCTTATGAATACGTTACTGCTTATATATTAGTTTTTATCTCTTTATTTTTTATGATTATATACTTCGGAAAACTAGGTTTAAAAAGACTTGCAAATAAGCCCACCAATTATGACGAAGCTTATACTACTAGATTTTCGGTAATTATAATTGCTTTTGCATTCTTTTTCTTTCCTTTAAAATTTGATGATAATTACAAAAATTCCCTCTTCCAAAACATGTTTAAGTTTTTTGTTTATGAAAGTACAACTATAGCAGACAAAGCAAACAAAATAGCTCTTAAATCATATACTAAGTATGTTTATAATACATCTGGAGTGAGTGGTATAAAAGAAGAAGCTACCTTAAAAGCTATGTTAAAAAAACAAAAACTTTTAATACAAAACTATAATGATGCATTACAAGTTTGTGAAGATAGATATCAAAATGAAGTAACATATCAACAAACAGATTTAGAGGCAATAAAAGAGATTGAGAATAAAGCCGGTAATTTTGATGATAGCGTCACTTTCCGAGGTTGTGCAGCAATCGAGAAAAGAGAAAAAATTGCATACACTCAAAAAACAAACTATGAATACCTTCTATTAAGAATTAAATCAGCATATGAAAATAATGAGATAGTTAATAGACTTGATAAAGTAAGTACTGTTCTTAATAGAAGAGCCGATGAACTCGGTTGGTACAGTTCAGTTTTAGCCCCATCGGTTAAAGTGATTACTGATTTATCATTTATAGCATCAAATGAAACTCCAAGTTTACAAGAAGAAATAAAAGGTAAAATTAGAAAATCTACGACAACAGAAAAAGAAGAAAATAGAAACTGGCTAGAGGATTTATTAAGTAGTGGTAGCCAATATGCAGAAACAAAATTAGGAGAAAGTTTTTCTCAAATAATTTACTTGATGTTCCCAGGAGCCGGCGATATATTCTCACTAGGAATGCAACTAGGTACAGGTTTAAGCTCATTGTTTTCAAAGATTCCTGCAATAAGCATAATAGGTCATATGGCAACACCTTTTTTATCACTTGCTATGACATCATATATTATTAGTTTAATTTTACAAACACTTCCTTTACTTACTGGAATTGTTGCAACTATATTAGCAATAGTAATGTACTTATATGAATTGATTATATATACACTTATTTCACCTTTTGTTGTATTATTTGCAGTTACAACTGGACAAAGTAGAAAGATATTAGATTTCTTAGTTACTGGTCTAACTATATTCCTTCGTCCAGTCCTAATTGTCATTAGTGTTTATCTAGCAATGTTCTTTTATTCTTTTGTTCAAGACAATGTAATTGTATTTTCATTAGAACAATTTACACTTTTACAAAACTCAACAAGTGGATTTTGGATTACTTTAGCTTCTTATTTAATCAAAGAAATTCTTTCAATATTTGCAATTTTCTTGAGTATCTATATAACGTGGAAAACTATTGTTAGTGGTGCGGATTATGTTTATAAAATGATTGGATTAAGTGACATTTCTAATACTTCACAGTTTGCAGAAGAATTAAGTCAAAACTACAAATCAAGATATGCATTTAATGCTTAAGGAGTAGATATGAATTTAGACGAACTAAACAGAGAAGAGCTATTAGCATTAAAATCAAAAATAGATGAAAAATTAAATAGACCAACAGATTTCGTTATCAATATATTGAAAAGTGAAAATGTTAGTTACGTAGAACTTTCAAAAAGATTAGAAGAAGTTGGTATTAGTGAAAGCAATAGAAACCTTTCAAATAAAATCAATCTTGGAAAGTTTACTTTTGAATTTGTTCTACAAATTGCAGATGTTTTAGATAAAAAAATAGTTGCAATAAATAAAAAGAAAAAGGATTAAAAAATGAAAAGAATAATTTTAAGTTTACTAGTAATTACAAATTTTATCTTTGCAAATAGTATTAAAGAAAATGAAAAAATACAAGCAGAGAAAACATTAAATATTTGGTTAAAAGAAGTATTTAAAATGAAAGCTCATGATGATTATAAAACAAGAGATTTAATATCAAAAAAACTTCTAAAATATTCAAGAAAAAATGATATGAAATATGTAAATAAAAAGATAGCTCAATTTTGGGCTATCAAGAATAGAGTAGAAAAAAGAGATAAAAATGATATGTATAATCCTCAAACAAATTTCTCATATTCATTTAAAACTAAATATAAACACTATAACAATTTTAGAAAGAAAATATTACTTGTATATACAATATTTGATTATCAAAATTTAGAAGATAATTTCAATGTAATTTATCTAACAAAAGTAAATGAGAAATGGAAGATTTAATCTGAACCCCTCAAAAAAGTTTTTAGTTTAAAAACAGGGGAGCGAAGCGACTATAAACGAAGTACCCCTTGTGGGTCAAGTTTTGAACGAACAATAACTTTCAAGTTATAGTGGAGTGAGTAACTCACTCCACCGTAAAAATGAATTTTACAATGGGTGATATTTTCTAGCCACAAGGGCGTACGAAAATGCAAGAAGAGAAATCAAAGATTTCTCACCAGTTTATAAAAGAAATATCAAGGGGTGAAAATGGCGAATTGTAATGCAATAAAAATAAGACCAAGAAAAAATCCTATACCAACTCCTGCAAGTTTAGCTCATAATTGTGCAATGAAAAAAGCTAGTTATTGGTTGACAGATGGAGCGGAAATTATTCAGTCAAAATCTTATGATGATTATAGAAAACTAAATGGAGATTTTAATAATTGGGTGAAAGAAGCAGAGCAAAGATATTCTAATAATGAAAGTAAGAAAAGAAAGTTAAGAAGTGATGCAGTAAAGATTGAAGAGGGTATGATAATCATTGGAACTGATGTTGAAATATCTAATGAAAATATAGTAAATATGATTAATGATTTTGTAGATAAATTTGAAAAAGAAAATGATACAAAAGTTAGACATTGGGCTTATCATAATCACGAAGGTCATATTGATGAAGAAAGTAAAGAAAAAATAAATAGACACGTGCATTTTCTATTTGATAACGTTTCATCTAGTGGTGAAATGGTTAGAAAAAATTGGAAGAAAACTTACTTCTCAAAACTTCAAGATGATATTTATGAAGTAAGTAAAAAATATGCTGATATTGAAAGAGCAAAGAAGAGTACTTATCATACTGTAAAGATTGAAGGTAGAGAAGTCAAAATTAATGATAAAAAAGGTGTTCATCATAGAATCTATAGAAAACAAAAATTGCAGGAACAAAAACAAGCAAGACAAAAAGACTTAAAAGAGCAAGTTAAAGAATTGAGAGGTGAACTACAGTCAAATAAGGCTGAAAGAAGTGACCATGCTAAGTTAGAGCAATTGAATAAAGATTTGAAAATTCAAATACAACAAAAAGATTTAACAGTTAAAGAAATGTTTGAGAAATTAGAAAGTTTGAAGAAAGAGTTTTTATCTCAAAAAGAACAAAATTCTAATTTACAAAATGAAATTAAAGAGCTTGAGAGTTCAAAAGGAATGTATCAAGATGTTTTTATTGATGCACAAACTAAAATAGAAGATATTCAAAAGATATTCCAAGATGAAGAACTTAAAATTGCACTAGCTGAATTATCAAATCAAGATAACAATGAAAAAATAAATGAAGAAGAGATACTTGCAATTATTAGAAAAAATAGTATTGAAAAGAAGATGATTATAGGAAAAAGAATTGAACTTGATTCAAATAGCTTCATAAAGGATTTTAAAGGCTTATATAAGAAGAAAGTATCAAAGAATGAGAAAAGTATAAATAGACTACTTAAAGCTTTAAAAACTATTGCAAATCACTATGTCGACTCATTTGAATCATTATCAATAAAAGATGAAAGAAAAACTACATTTGAGTATAACTATCCTCAAAATAGCGACTATATTCAAGAAAATGAAACTTCTAATCATGTAAGAAAACAAAGAAGCTAATAGAGTAAATCTAAAAGCTTCTTTTATTAATAATAAAAATAGTAGAGAAGTTATTAGAATACATCTAATAACTCCCTCGCTCTTGTAGGTAAGATAGTTTTGTGTAACTAAACATCAGTTAGGAGCTAATATTTTAGAGGGATGGCATCCCAACACAATTTTCTTACTTGTTAATTTTATTCTGATAATTATTTAGTTTCGATTAATTTAAATTATTATTAGAGATATTTATGTATAATTCAAACTATTATTTTAGTAATTAGAATGAACTCTTTCCCATAATAATTTTAATATAGAGTTTAAAAGGTTTTATAGTGTGAGTGAAGATAGATATGGTATTCATAATGTAATGGGTGCAGAAAATAAAAATCGTAAGTTAGATATAGTCTTTATTCATGGACTAGGTGGACATCTTGAAACGACATGGGGAAATCTTGATGATGATTTTTGGCCACAATGGCTAGGTGAAGACTTTTGTGATTCTGCTGTTTGGTCTATAGGCTATGATGCTTCTCCCAGTACATGGTGTAGAGACACTATGTCCATGGAAAAGAGAGCTCTTAATATGATTGATGAACTTCATACAAAGGATGGTATTGGGGATAAACCAATATTTTTTATTGTTCATAGTATGGGAGGTTTAATATTAAAATATATATTAGAACGAGCTAACTTAGATAATAAATACAAATTAATTAAAAAATATACTAAAGGAATTGCTTTTTTAGCCACTCCACATGAAGGATCTTTTGGAGCAACATTTCTTACCCGTCTTAATATTATATTTCGTGTCACTCCTATTGTTGAACAATTACAAAAGAATTCTTATTCATTAGATCGATTAGATGAGATTTTTACTAGGATTGTAGAACAAGATAGTTTAAAATGTATTACTTTTTATGAAACAAAAGAAGTAAGATTAGAAAGAACATTTTTAAAGTATAAAGGAATACAAGTTGTAAGTGAATCTAGTGCAAAAGGTAGATTTATTCAGGACACACCTTTACCTGTAGATAAAGATCATATTAATATTTGTAAATTAAATTCTAGAGATGATCTAATTTATAGAAATATTGAAATCATCCTTAGAGATATTTTATCTGACATTAAAAAAGAAAATGAAAAAGATTCAAAATATAAAGAAATTGAAAATAGTTTACCTGAAAAAGTTGAAGAAAAGACTTCTTTAACAAATCAAATTTTTTTATTGTTTTATGAAGATGATATTTCAACTACAAAATATGAAGTTGTAGGATATGTTCAAGATGAGGATGAATTTGAAAGTAATTTAATTGAGTATACATTTGAGAATATAGATGATGAAATAGAACAAGAAAAGTTTATTGAAATGATTCGTGATATATCAGAATTAGATAATGTTCCAATTCATTTTGTTATACCACCATCTCTTTTCCTGAAAAACTTTAAACAATGGAAATATCAAGGTATAGAATTGGTTAAGATGTATCATATATTACTTCATAATAAAGAAAAGTTTACAAGAAAAGTAAGTAGATTTAAAATAATGATAAATGATTGGGATAATTTATTTGCAGAATTAAAAGATAGTAGTATTGAAAAAGCATTAACTACAGTAAAAAATGAACGAGAAAAATTTGATTCAAGAGATAATAAAATGGGAGTATGTTTTGAGTATCATTCAAGGGATTGTAGTTCTATCAAAAATACTCTTATTGGAGCAAATGTAGGTCTTTGGCAATATTCAACAGGAAGTATAAAAGATTATAAAGAATGGCTAAATCAGAGTATTCTTTTGAATGAACTTGATTTAGAATCAAGAAAATGTGATCATATGGCTTTGATATGGGACGATATGAGTTTATTAGAAAATTTAAAAAGGAAAATATAATGGTAGATAAAAGTTGGTATATATATACTGGAGACAAAGAAAATAAAGGTATTGATATTAATATTCTTAATGAAATTGCTCCTGCTCCATCTTGGAGAAAAAATAAGCATAATATTAATTCTATAGTTTATCTACCCTCAGAAGAAGAAAAAGCAGTTGTAAATGCTTCAATTTACTTAAGACGGCCTCTTTTAATTACAGGGAAACCTGGTGTTGGGAAATCTTCACTAGCATACTCTATTGCTGATGAACTAGGATTAGAATTATACCATTGGGCTATTAATAGTAAGAGTACGTTGGAGGATGGTTTATATAGTTATGATGCAATTTCAAGATTACAAGATGCTCAGTTAAAGAAAATACAAGATATTAAAGATGAAGATGATATTACAAAATATTTGAGACTCGCTCCACTAGGAAAAGCTTTTGCTTCAAATAGAAAATGTGTTTTATTAATTGATGAATTAGATAAAAGTGATATTGATCTTCCTAATGATTTACTTCATATTTTAGAAGAAAAAAAGTTTGAGATAGATGTTCTTAAAAGATACAATCAAGAATCTGTAAACTTAGGGACAGATGATGAACCTATCTTTTTGGAGAAAGGTGAAAAAGAAATAAATATAGATAATTTCCCTATTATCATAATGACAAGTAATGGGGAGAGAGATTTTTCGGGAGCTTTTATGAGAAGGTGTTTACATCACAAAATGAATTTACCTAGTGAAAAAAGGTTAATTGATATTGTAATTCAGCATTTACAGTCTACAGGTGATGATGAAATAGCAATTATTGAAGAAATAGTAAAAGAATTTATTAATAAAAGAGATGGGTTTGGAGAAGATAGACAAGACTATGAACTTGCTACAGATCAATTACTTAATGCAATTTATTTGAGGTTAAATGATAAGGTTAATTTAAATCTTAATGAAAGTAATATTCTTAAAGATGTCATTTGGCGTTCATTAGAACATTAAAGGTTTATTTTGAATAAATTAGAAGAACTATATGATTTATTAAGTAATGATGGAATAGAGATAGATGGAATAGAGTTAGCTGAAACATTATGGTTATCTCAATATATTTCAAAAACAAAAATAAATCCAGAGATAGATAATAGTGTCATAACAGATTCTTCTAATGAAAGTTTTAAGAATACTCCTTCTTTTGATGAAGAGATTTTAAAAAGTAATGAGAAAGAAAAAAATAATACAGAGCAAATAAATAAAACTTTGCCACTGTATCCAAATAGTAGAGAAAATACTGAAGATTATTTACCTTTTCGTACACCATTAGTCCGTAAATTGTATAAAGATAATAGTTTAATATATGCATTTAGACATTTTAGACAAAAAGTCATTTCTACAAAGAAATCAAAACTTGATGAAGAAAAGATTGCTGATTATATTCTACAAACAAATATTTTTATGCCTTTCTATAAAAAGAATTATGATAAAAGATTTAATCTTATATTTATGGTTGATAACTCAGAAAGTATGGATATTTGGAAGACTTTAATTGATGATTTCATAAAAGATGTAAATAATTATAATATTTTTAAAAAAACTACTACATATTACATCGATACAGATTTCAACATACCTAAATTTTATAGAAAAAGAGAAAACAAATCCCAAATAAATGATACATGGTATAAATCTATTGAGAAGAATACTTTAGTTTTTATGTTTAGTGATATGATATCAAAATCATGGGTTAAAGGGAAACTTCTTGATGATATAAGTTTATGGCAAAAGTATTTAAATTTTGCAATTATACAAATGTTACCTAGACGATTGTGGAATAATACTAAACTAATAGATGCATCAATAGATAAAATGAGTAATACTAAGAAGTTTGCACTTAATGATAAACTTAAAAGTAGATCAGAAGAGATATTATCCATAGAAGAAGTTTTACCAGAACTAATAAAGATACCTCTTTTAAATTTTAATGAAAACTCAATAAGTGTTTATGGAAGAGTAATTAATTCTTTACCTAAAAATAGAATTGAGGGAGCTTTATTTGAAAAAGATGATTTTCAAGGAGACTATCAATTTTCTATTTCATCTAGTGATATAGATTCACAAGACAGATTAAAAAGTTTTTATAAATATGCAAGTAATTTATCAAAAGAGTTACTTGAATTAATTTCAGTTGTACCTCTCAGTCTATCTATAATCAAATTAATTCAACAAAACTTTTTACCTAAAAGTACACAAGAGCATTTAAGTGAGATACTTATAAGCAATATAATTGATAAAGAACAAAAAATAGATGGTTTTTATCAATTCTACAAAGCAGAAAATGAGCAAGAGGGTGTAAGGGAAAAGCTTATTAAAAAAATTGGAGCTAAAAAAGCTTTTTCAACAATTGTAATGTTATCGGAAGTAATACATAAGCAAGGGGCTGTGTTTGATTTCTTATCTTATGTTGTAGACCCTTCTATATTAAATCAAAGTAATGAATTTTCTGAAATAGATAGAGAATTTGCAAGAGTATCTAGTTCAGTACTTAAAGAAATGGGTGGAAATTATTTAAAATTAGTTGAGAGACTAGAAAACGATTATATATATGATTTTAATGAAAAGAGTTTAAGCGAAGATATTATAACAAATAAATTAAATTCAAAAAATATGATTCGAATAGTCGTACTTGGAGTTGGAGGTGCAGGATGCAATATGATTAACCATATGGTAACAGAAGGTTTTTCATCTGTAGATTTAATTGCTGCGAATACTGATTTACAAGTTTTAAAAATATCAAAGGCTTCTAAAAAGATCCTCCTGGGAGCAAATACCACGAAAGGTCTTGGTGCGATGATGAGACCAGAAATTGGTAGAGATTCTGCAATTGAAAGTTATGAAGAAATAAAAAGTGCTTTAGAGGGCTCTGATATAGTTTTTGTAGCAGGTGGATTAGGAGGGGGAACTGGTACAGGAGCTATGCCAGTAATAGCCCAAATTGCAAAAGAAATTGGAGCATTAACAATTTCAGTTATTACTAAACCTTTTACTTGGGAAGGCAAAAAAAGAACTCATTTGGCAAAAGATGGTTTAGAACAAATTAAAAAAACATCTGATTCAATAATATTAATAACAAATGATAGATTATTAGAAGTTATAGATGAAGATGTTGGAATGAAAGATGCATTTAAAATCATTGATAATATTTTGTTAACTGCAGTTAAAGGAATATTTGAAGTTTCAATAAATCCAAATAATAGTAATTTAAATACAGACCTTGAAGATATTAAAACAGTTATGAAGCATAAAGGATTATCATTAATTGGAATGGCGAAGTATAAGGGTGCAAAAGCAACTATAAGAGCATTTGAAAAGGCTATTGATTCTCCTTTATTAGAAAACATTACACTAAATGATGCAAAAGGTATTATCATACACTTTACTTTACATCCAAAGGCATCAATATTTGCTGTTAATGATGTAATGTCAAGAATTGATAACTCACTTGATTCAGATGCAGATATTATTTTTGGCACTACAATTGATTCTAGTCTTGAATTTAACGAAGTTAAAGTTATAGTAATTGCAACTGGTATAGATAAGAAAAAGTTAACAGAAAAGGTTTCCGATAAATCACATTTTTCATGGGATAGTGTTATAAGTGAAGAAAAACAAAAAGACTATTATAAAAAATTAAGAGAAGTGATAGATAAAAGATATGAAACTACAACAGTTTTCCCTCCTAAAAATAAAATTTTTAATGCTTTTTCTCAAACACCAATTGAAAATTTGAAGGTTGTTATTTTAGGACAAGACCCATATCATGGATTTGGGCAAGCTCAAGGTTTAGCTTTCTCAACTCCAAGTGAGATTAAGAATCCACCATCAATGATAAATATTTTAAAAGAGATTGAAAATGATTTAGGTGCACAACCATCTTGTAAAGATGGAGATTTAACTCCTTGGGCACAAGATGGTGTGTTACTTTTAAATACTGTTTTAACAGTAGAAGAATCAAAACCAAAATCACATCATAAACTGGGATGGGAGGTTTTTACAGACAACATTATTAAATATATTTCTGAAAACTTAAGTGATGTAGTTTTTCTTTTATGGGGAAGTCCTGCTATTGAAAAATCAAAGCTTATTGATAAATCAAAACATCACGTTTTAACGGCTCCTCATCCAAGTCCACTATCAGCATATAGAGGTTTTTTTGGATGTAAACATTTCTCTAAAACAAATAAGATTTTAAATAGTATAGGTAAGAAAGAAATTAATTGGATATCTTCAAAAAGAAAAGAACAAAATAGTTCAATTCAAAAAAATAGTAATTCAAATATAACTTTTGACTGTGAAGATTGTAAAACAAGTTATTCTTTATCTTGTGATGAGTTAGATTGGGAACAAATTGGTGGAAGTGAACGAAATATGGGCTCTGAAATAGAGTATGAAGCTAAATATCATAAAACTTGTAATAATTGTTCTAATGAAATGAAAATATTTTTTAGTTGTTGGGAATATCCATTAGGAGTTGAGAATCATCGTGATATATTAGGGAAAGGAGTAATTAATTTACTAGGTAATTGTTGTTTAGACTTTAATAAATCAGATGAAAAGATTATAAATAATGATGATTTTAATCGATTAGAACAGAAGAAGAGAGAATTAGAAGATCTTATTATTAATTTAACACCATATTCTGAATTAGAATATATCAATGATTCAGGAGAGTATTCAAATAATAAAGAAATCTCTTCAAATCATTTTTTAATTTCTTATAATTTTGATAGTAAGTATTTAAAAGATTTAATTTATGAAATTCAAGAAGACATTGATGAAATTAGTTTTATTTTAGCTAACGATAGTAATAGTATAGATGATCTTTCATTACTTTTGAAAAAACAATATATTATAGAATATGAAGCAATTCAAGAATCTTATGGTGTTGATAGAAATTGTAATGTGTATAAAAATGATAGTGAACAGATATTATATGTATGCCCTCCTTCACAAACTAATATAGATAAATTAGATAAAGAAAAAGATTTAGTTATTCAAGAAATGAAAGAATGGTTTTTGGATAATTATGATGATCCTGCAAATATTTTGCCATATGAAACTAGAGAGGGTGGATATCAATATTTATTTGGTGGCCCATATGAATTACATGATATTTTGTATGAACAGTTTTCCAGTCAATATTCAAATAATTATATTGATCAAGTAATTAATAGTATAGAAAACGAATATGGAGTTATGGATTGGGAAAAAAGACCTAATGAAGATGATTTTTTAAATGAATTAGCAGATGAATTGAAAAGTGATTTAAATAAATTAAATGTTAACTCAGATATTAAAAATTTATTACAAATTGATGGAGAATTCAATGGTTGGAGTGGTGATACTGTTGTAAAACTTACAAATGGTGAAATTTGGAAACAAACTGAGTATTTTTATGAGTATATTTATGCATATATGCCAAAAGTTAGTTTATTAAGTTCATCTTTGGGATATAAGATGAAAGTTGATGGATCAAATATTGAGGTAGGTGTAGAGAAATTAAATAATGTAATTGAGAGTAAAATAAATGGAGATTTTAACGGCTGGAATGGAGATACAATAATTGAGTTAATAAATGGGCAAGAATGGAAACAATTATCATCTGAATATAGTTATTCATATGGATACAATCCAAGTGTTATTATATTTCAGTCAGGATTAGGTTATAAGATCAAAGTTGAAGGTAATGACAATATTGTAGATATTGAAAGAATATCTTAGATTAATTATGTGATCTTACTCATTATTTCATCTACCATTTCTTGACCATTTTTAGGATCAAGCTTTGCATATCTAGTTGTAGTACTTACATCTTGATGATTCAATAGTTTTTGAATTGTATATATAGGTGTACTGTTTATAGCTAGGTTACTCGCAAAACTATGTCTAAAGGTATGAATTACAACTCTATTCCTCCTATCATCTTTTTCAAGGCCTTTATTAAATAGTTCATCCAGTATAGGTTTTAATCTATCTCTTATTTGTCTATTTGAAATTGGTTTATTATTAATTTGTAAGATGTATTCATTCATATTCATTTTAATAACCATAGGAGCAATAATATCAATAATTGTTTGACTTAGGAAACCTTTGTACCAAGAACTATTCTTAAAGTCTCTAAGAGTGATTATTCTAGTATTTAAATCAATATGTTTTTTTTGGATACTTAATATTGTTCTTAATCTTGCACCAGTTGAAAAAGACAATAGGCAGAATAAGAATAGTACTTGACTATCTTTGACTTCATTAAGTAGTAGCTTTATTTCTCCAGTAGATAGGTGTCTTTCTCTCTTATTATCAATTTTAAGTTTTTTTATTTTAGTAACTGGATTGTTACCTTTGAAATAATCATTCAGAATTGCATAGTTGAATATTGCACCAACTAAATTTGTAATATGTGAAACAGTTTTTGGAGCAAGTTCTTTAATCTTTATTCCTTGTAGTTTTTCAATATCTTTACTTGTTATGAATTGTAAATCTTTATTTCCAATAAAATCTTTTATATGTTTCTGATATCTGTATTTGTCATTTTTTAAACTATATTCACTATTATTGTGTATTTCCCTATACTCAAAATACTTATTAGATAAATCATCTAATAAGTAACCACTTCTTTTTTTCTTTACCAGGACATTAGAAAGGTCTTCACCTAGTCTCATTCTAGTAAGAATTTCATCCCTACGTTTTTTACAATCATTGATTCCTATGTTTTCAGAGTGTTTTCCAATTTTTAATTCAGTATCTTTATTGTTCTCATCCCTAAACCTAATATAATAGGTTTTATCTTTTCTACCGTTTGTATTTGAATCTATAAAATAAACACCAGGATATTTTGTTTTATGTCTAGTAAATTTTCTTCCCATTTAGTTCCCTCAAACTTCCCACATAATGTGATATAAATTGATATGTTTTGTAAATGAATGATATATATTACTTAATTGATAAAAGCTTTAAAAAAGCCTTTGTGAGGGGCTTTGAATGAATGTTATTTTTAATGATATAAGTTGAAGTATTTTCTTGTATAAAATTTCGGCCCCGGGGGTTGTGGGTTCGAATCCTACCAGGCGTGCCATTAATTGTACTATTCCCTTTAAATAAGGGGTTTTATATTACCTCCTTTTTACTTGGTGCCAATTTGGTGTCATATGATGACTTCACTTTATCAAAACAGTTTCCAAAATTTTTATTAGGTTTAGGTATATATTCTGAATAATGTTGTAATGTTACATTGACATTTTTATGTCCAGCTATTTTTGAAACATAATTAATATCTTCTCCATTCGAAATTAATGTAGAGATAAATGTACCTCTTGTTTGATGTAGGTTTCTGTATGGAGTATCTCCTTCTTTAAATAATTTAATCCAAATTTGTTCTCTAATCTTACCACCATCATGATAATGTTTATTAGACTTTTTTGTTAGAAATATAAATGATTTTTTATTTCCCGTTAATAGAAATTGATTTTCTAAAAATGGTATTAAAATATCTATGATAGGAATAATTCTTTTACTATTATCTGTTTTTAAAACTCTTATTTCTCCTTTTACAATTTGTCTTCTCACATTTATAGTTTTATTTTGTAAATTTATGTCTTCCCATTTTAAAGCGATACATTCACCTATCCTTAGACCAGTAAAAAACAAAAATGCTATTAAATTTCTATCTTGCTCTTTAGTTTTATTTAATATCTTTTCAATTTCTTCAATTGAAAATGGATTTAGTTCTGCTCTTACATCTTTAGTTGTTCTTTTTTCTTTTAATGTTTTTACATTTTTAATTGGATTAATATTAATTATTTCTTCTGATATTGCATCTTCAAACATTGTATATAAAAGTCCTCTAATCTTTTTTATAGTCCCTACTGCAAGCTTTTTATTTTTTTGTAAATCATTTTGCCATCTTGTGATTTCATTTGATGTAATTTCATTAAGTTTTTTATGTCCAAAGATATCTTCTATGTGGTTGTTATAGTTTCTTTTATGACTTTTAATAGTTGAGTTTATTCTTCCTCCCTCATTTAATTCAAATGAAGTCTTAATAAATTCATTTACTGTAGGGATTTTTGAAGTATATTTTTTTAAATCTTTATTTAAAAGTTTATATTTTAATATTGGAAGTATCTCTTCTTTTGCTTTTTTATAATTTGATTTAGTATTTTCAAGTTTAAGTGGTTTTCTAAATCTTTTTCCATTTTCCGTAAAGTTCACCCATAACCATTCTTTAACTTCACCTTTTGTATTTTTCACTTTTTTAATATATAAATTCATTTTCTTCTCCTATGCTATATTTTTTAAAATTTCATCTACTTTTGCTTCACTTTCAAAACTAATATCTTCCTCAATTCCCATTATCCACTTATCTATAGCTTGTTTATCAAATAGATTTTTTTTTGCAACTTTGAAATAATGCTTATTAAGTTGTAGTTCTTCATTTGCAATCATTTTTTTAATACTCTCCTTGCTGTATCCTATATATTCAGATAATCTTTCGGTCGTTAGCCATCTTTTTTCAATTTGATTCATTTTTTCTTCTTTAATTAAAAGTAATATTTTGTATATATCTTCTATCTTTGCTAAGTTTTCAAAGTTTATATTCATTGTAAGCTCCTTTAGTTCTCTATATAACAGTTCTATATAGAACAATTAAAGATTAAAAAAAAGGAACTTACAATAAATACAACATTAATTGTATTGCAAGTCCTCTTTTTTATTCTCAACTTGTTTGATTTCTTCATAGTGTTTCATTTGTGTAAAAATTAGCACTAACTTCTCAAACTCTTTTTTGATGTGAGTTGATTCTTCATTACCAAACTTTTTTATATCTTTTAGTCCCAAACTAAAAATTTGTTTCTTTTTAGTTCTTTCACCTTTTTTTGTGATATATGTTCCCATCAATCTAAATGTTAAATCTTGTTCAACATAAGAATTTTGTGTTAAAAAAATACCACTAAATTCATTAATCATTTGGTCTATACTTATTTCTAAATTGTATTTAGAAACTATGTTTTCAAAATAACTCACATTGTCAGACAAGATTTGATTATAGTTCATAATCAGTCCTTAAATGTGTTTTGTAGTAAAACTACATTGTAATTAAATCATATGGTTACTTAAAATGTTCTTAATAGAACAATTCTTTGTAGAACATATAGTCCGATTTTCATTTCAAACTTCTATTTATAGTAAAGGAGATAATAATGAAAAGACTATATGCAACAAAAACACTTCAAAAAGATAAACTATATAAAGAGATTCAAAATAATATTCAAGAGTATTATAAATTATCAATTTTAAAAGAACAAAAACAAAAGAACTATCTTGAAAAACTCAAAGTATTTAATACTACATCAAGAGATTATGAAAAGTTTGATTATGATTTTGAAAGAAAATACAAAGACTATTCAAGACTTACACAACAGAAGATTTCAACGATAGAACAAATTTCTAAAGATAGAGGGTACGTATCATTATTTCTAACGATTACTGTTCCTTCAAAATTTCATTGCTTCAAATCAATTTCTTATAAAGGGAAAAGACTATATACAAAAAGAAATAGTGAGTTTGCTTTTGATAGTGTTAGTGAAGCAATTAAAAGTGCTTATAGCTTCTTAAATGAATTATTTAAAGTATTTTATAAAAGAGTTAAGAATTTCACAAAAAAAGAGTTACTACATGTTAAGAGTATTGAGATGCATACTACATTCATCCCTCATTTACATTGTTTACTATTTTTTCCCATTGAACATTATGATGAAGTGGTAGGAGTTTATAAAAGAATCGTTGAACATTATAATCTTGATAGGGTAGATATTGAAACAGTTAATATGAGAGATGATATTAACTATGCTTCAAGATACATATTAAAGTACATAGTTAAAACTTTAAATGATAATTCTGACTATTTTGAAGCTCGTGTCTTGGATGGTTGGAAAAGAGCTAATAAAATACGATTACTAAGTCATAGTCAAATACCACTAAATCAAGAAATTTATAAAAAAATTTATCATTCATTCACAAATATCAAAAAAAATAAGATTTTTTCTAAAAAAGATTATAAACTACAAATAGGTAGAAAAGAGATAGATAATCAAGTTCGAACAAATGGTATACCATATTACTATTTCTTTCAGCAAAATCTTCATTTAGAGCAGAAGATTTGTGAAGTTAACAGTAAATGCTCGAAAACAAAAATATCCAAGTTTGGAGATATAAACTCTTTGTTTCATATCAAAATTGAAAAAGAGAGAAGTCGCGATAGTAAAGGTCGATTAACCTACAAAATAAAAAGGTTAGTCATTCATTATAGGGGTATTGAAATATACCAAAATAGTAAATATCTAATATTAAAGGATTATTCATAGGAGAAAATTAAAATGCAAACAAATTTAACAATCAACGGTAATATTATGGCAATAGTTGAAAAAGACTATAACAATGAAAAAACAGTATATGTACAGTTTTTAAAAGAGGATGTTAAAAAAGGTTTTGAAGTAATAAAAGTTAAAATGACTGTTCAAAGTGATTACACAAAGCTTCAACAAAATCAAGTGGTATCAATACCAGTGAACTTGGCAAGTGTGAATGGAAATATATATTTTTCTCAAAATGCAGAATTAAAAGTATTAAGAGAACAAAAATGAAACAGGGGCTAAAGTTATTAGCCCTTTCACTTATTAAAAGTTGGCTACTTGTAATAGGGGGTCTATTTTTAATACTTGTGATTAAAAATGGAGCAGTTGCGATAGCAATAAGTTCTATAGAGTCTAATATCTCATTAATAATACTTACTCCAACTTTAACTACAATCCTTATAGTCCTATACTATCTTTACAACTGGAAATATATTGTAATGCCTTATAGTTTAAAACTTATATCACAACCAAAGGCAGAAAGTAAGGAAATATCTGTATTTCTTGATAAACTTGTATGGTATGATAGAAAAAAGAATATACTATATTTTAGAAACTCAAATGCAATTGATGTAAAGCTATATCAAGACAAACAAAAAGAAATAATACATTACTTAGGATTACATAATAAATCAGTTGAACTTGACATAAAGCCCTTTCGGCGAAAATGGGTAAAAATTCATTTGTATAAACTGCCCACAAAGTTTGACTTTCATCATGGAAAGCTAAAACAAGGTTATCTGTATTATGGAGTTTCAAAAGATGGAAATTACTATAAAAAGTTAGATGACCTAACATCAACAATTACGGTCGCGGAAAGTGGAGCAGGTAAGAGTAATTTATTAAACTTATTGTTGTATTCGATTTTTTGGAATTATAATAATGGTCGAGATTCACTCATTGACTTTACTGTACTTATTGATTTGAAAGGAAATGAACTATCCCTTTACAACTTCAAGAATACAAAGTTTATAGACAATATTGAAGGTGTGGCAACTGTTTTTAAAGAACTAAAAGAGATTATGTATAACCGTTATAAAGTAATGCAAAGAATGGGAGATAAGAAGTTTAAAGGTTTACCAATAGTTGTAGTTTTTGATGAAGTTGGTACCATTGGCACGCATCATAATAAAAAGTTAAGAGATAGTATATTTAATGATATGATAGAGTTATTTCAAAAAGGTAGAGCTTGCAAGATTATATTTATGCTATTTGCTCAAAAGGTTGATTCAACTAATATCCCAAGTAATGTACTTACAAATATACAAAGTAGAATATTGATGAAGACAGATAGTGAGTTCAATACCAATAGTACAATTGGAACTAAGGAAAAAATTGAAGAAATAACGCTTAAAGAAGTAGCTAATTTTAATCGTGGTAGGGCAATTATAAAAGATGGATTGACATCTAAAAAAGATTTGATACAAGTGCCTTATATTTCAGAAGAACAACATTTACAAATGATTAAATCATTTGGCTATCTTAAATAGTTTGGAACAAGAGAATAACCAACTTTGTTGGTTTTCTCTGTTCCTCTTGTCTTATTTAATAAAAAGTATCAGTAATTATTAAATCAATAGAAATAAAAAAATAACATGTATTTTATTTTCATAGATATCAAATAAAATATAATATCATTATTTTTTATTTAGCATAAGTTTAGTACAATAAATTATTATTAATGAATATAGAAGGAGTATATTATTTGGAAATATTAGGTTATCACACTTGTAAAAAGTCAGATGATGTTTTAAGTAAAGCTCCTTTTTTAAGTGGTAGTGGTGAAAGGATATGGTTAACACAAGGGTATTATTTTTGGACTGATAGTACACACCATGCACATAAGTGGGGTCAAAACTCTATAAGTGGTGATTATTCAATTGTTAAATGCTTAATAAGTTTTGAGAATAATAGTCTTGAGTTATTGGATTTAGTGGGTAATGTTGAACATCAAATATATTTTAAAAAGTTAATTGATAAATTTATTGAAGAATTTGGTGATGAAAACCTTTCAATCAGAGCAGTTATTATGTTTTTAAGAAATAAAGCTTTACAAAATAAAGCACATTTTCCTTTTATTGCTATAAAAGCTAAAGATGAATATAATGAGGAAAGATATTCTTTTGTTAATGTTCATACCGCTGTGCTGAGATTAATTGAAAGACATCAGCTTTGTGTTTTTAAGGAAGGGAAAGATAAAATTTCAACTCCTACCTTAGAATTTTAATGAGAAAAGGGTATAGAATGAATAGTTTACAACAATCATTAGACTTACTTGATGAATTATTTGCAAGTAGTGATAAAGAAGAGTTAAGAAAAGAATTATATAGTTATAATAATGAAGTACATGAAAGTGAACCTAAATTAAAAGATTTTGGTTTAGATTGTATGAAAAGTGAATGGTTATATAATATTGAGCCGAAAAATGAAAATACATATAGCCCATTTTATGAATCATTTAAAGAAAATTCATCATTAGTTAGTGCAGCATGATAGAACAATTAGCAATAAAACTTCACCATACAAAAGTACAAGAACTAAAAATATTTAATTCGTCTGAAGATGATAATGGAAATGAACTTGATATTTCGTTTTCGAATACATTCAATGAATCTTCTAAAAGAGAATTTGATTTAACTTTTGAAATAAAGATTGTACATAAAGATAAAAAAGTTTTTGATATAAAATATTCATCAACGTTTATTACTAACATAGACATAACAGAAGAATTTAAAAACTCTCATTTCCCTATTGTAAATGCTCCAGCTATAGCATTTCCTTTTGTGAGAGCATATATCTCAACATTGATGACATTATCAGGTTATGATTCTCTTATCTTACCTACAATAAATTTTGCAGAAGCTTTTGAAAAGCAACAAGAAAGACTGAAACTTAAATAAGCAGAAAAAGTTTAACTTTTAATACTTATTGGTGTCAATTTGGTGCCATTAAATACCATTAAACACAATATTATTTAAATTTATTAATTTAGAAAAAGTTAATTTAATGGTATTTTAGAATATTTGAAATACTTTAATTAAAATCCTACCAGGCGTGCCACTTAATTTAGTCAAAATTAAACATTTAAAAATTATTTTACTTTTCTAAAATATAGATTAAATAGTAAAACTCATTAATATCGTAGCAGTATAACTTTCTATATA
>Ga0193960_1000249_pt1 | contig 22587 bp, 22 predicted proteins | sample FB_3_MG_FD_140338 | JGI IMG/M metagenome (GOLD analysis project Ga0193960, IMG submission 140338) | Microbial mat bacterial communities from the Broadkill River, Lewes, Delaware, United States - FB_3_MG | ecosystem: Environmental > Aquatic > Freshwater > River > Microbial mats | place: USA... | reverse complement strand
TGGTGGTACTCTTAAAAATGGTACTATCACTTATATGGTTCCTGACAATGGTTATGGTGCTATCCACTCTAATGACCTTAACATTGATGCTGATAATACATCTTTTGAAAATGTATCGATCATCGTTGAATAATTTATAAACCCTTTTCATTCCTCTATGTGAAGAGCCTAGCGCTCTTCACACTCCCTTTATTTTGTCACCAAACTGTAACTAAAGAGTAACTTTTACGTAATCCCCTTTTTATAGACTTGCATATCTTAAAATTTATGGGGATATAACCATGTCAAAAACAAAAATCACTCTTGCTTTGGGTGTGATGCTCTGTTGCTCGTCACTGAGTGCTTCTTCCCAAAACCTTGCTGAGTCACTTATGAAACTTCGTGCAGATGTAGAGCGCCTCGATAGTGCAATAGTAGAGGAAAAAACTACCTATAACTCTAGCTTACGTTCACTTATGCGTCAAAAAGATGATCTCTCTGCTGTTGTTGCGCGTGAAGATCTTCAGATCAAACAAACACAACAAGACCTTGACAAGATCCGCAAAGAGATAAGTGAAGCTTCGAAAAACTCTGAGGGCTTAAAACCACTTTTACTCGAAGCACTTGATGCCCTCTCTCAAAATATTCAAGAATCGATCCCTTTTAAAACAGATGCGCGTCTTGCAGATGTAGCAAAGATCAAAGATCAGATCCAACAAGACCTTGTCTCGCCTCAAAAAGGTTTAGCACTTACTTGGAATGCTTATACAGACTCTATGCGTATGACAAAAGAAAATGGTCTCTTTAAGCAAACTATCACTCTCAATGGAGAAGACAGACTTGCAGAGATTGCACGTGTTGGAACGATGATGCTCTTTTTCAAAACACCTGATGAGGAGGTAGGCTATGCACTCAAATCAGCTTCTGCATACAGCTATACAAAAGTTCAAGACAAAGCACAAAAAGAGCAGATCCTCGCTCTTTTTGATGCTTTTAAAAAACAGATCCGCACAGGTTACTTTACACTCCCTAATGCACTACTTTCTATGGAGGCAAAATAATGAAAAAGATATTTCTTTTACTTTTAACACTTACTACCCTGCTGAGCGCGAATGAAGAGAGCCTCCAAAAAGCGTATGCAAAAGAGTTTGCTTATCTCAAAGCACAAAAAGAGATGCTCCAAACACGTCTGGCTGAAGTACGAAAGGGTAATAAAGCAAAGATCCAAGAAGCGAAAAAAGATATTGCAGCACTTGAGAAAGAGGTTCTTGCAAAAAATGCACAAAACGAAAAACTCTCCAACGATCTTTTCCGTGCACAGCAAAACTTTCAGATGCTAGGCGATGATACAGCACTTGTAGAGTCTGTACTTATGCAAGCAACAAATACCCTCAAGCCTTATGGTATAGAAATACTTGTCGATAAAGAGAAGTACCAAGAAGCACTCAAAGAGATCTTTAATCATACAGATACACTTATTAGAGATCTTAGCTCGATCCGTACAGAAAAAGGTGCTTTTTATGCACAAGATGGAAGTGAGATCCAAGGGGAGATTGTTCATATAGGAAACATCGCAAGTTATGGGATCTCTTCAACACTTAGCGGTGCTTTAGTTCCTGCAGGAGCAAACAAACTCAAGATCTGGAAAGCACCCGAAGCTAAAGAGAGTGCACAAGCACTTCAAAACAACTCCAATATAGACAAGCTCCATATTTTCCTCTATGAAAATGCAAGCAAAGAGATCGAAGACCTCAAAGAAAAAACATATATAGATATTATCAATTCAGGTGGGATCATCGGTTGGGTAATTGTAGCACTTGGTCTGGTAGGACTTCTCTTGGCTGTAGCGCGTGCATTTTTTCTTATGGGTGCGAGTTCAACAACAAATTCACTCTCTAAAGATACTCTCCAAACACTCCTCAAAGATGGCATAGAAGATACTTTACAGTTCTTAAAAAGTAAAAGAGGTTCAACAGCACGTGTACTCAAAGCAACTGTGCGTAACCTTGATCGTGACCGTGAGCATATCGAAGATATCGTTGCAGAAGCGATTTTGCATGAGAGTAGCCGTCTTGATAAGTTTGGTTCTGTGATCTTAGTTATTGCGGCAGTATCACCGCTTCTTGGGCTTTTAGGAACAGTAACGGGGATGATTGCAACCTTTGACATCATTACAGAGTTTGGTACGGGAGATCCAAAACTTCTCTCAGGTGGTATCTCTATCGCTTTAGTGACTACAGAACTTGGTCTTATTGTGGCTATCCCTATTTTGATGCTTGGAAACCTACTTGGTGGATGGGCTGAAAAAGTTAAAGATTCTATGGAACACTCAGCACTCCATATAATCAACGAATACAACAAACAAAAATAAGACGATACGATGGAACTCATAGAGCAATTTCTAGGCTATATGCAAAGCGGTGGCTTTGTGATGTGGCCTCTGGCTATCTTAGTCATAGTACTTTGGTATGCCCTTGGGTATCGTTTTCATACACTCAAACGTGGTTCAAATGCCAATGTGCGTAACCTTGTTCGCAAGTTTAGCCAAGGGATTAGAAGCAAACCAAAAGGGCTTATAGACAGTGCTATTGTTGCAGCTCTTGAAGTAACAAAAGAGCATGGTGCCAATAAAAATACTCGTAAGCTCTTAGATGATCTCTTCGCACAATGGGTACAGACACTCAAATGCTACAAAACTACAATCAAAACAATCGTTATTGTAGCACCACTTATAGGTCTTTTAGGAACTGTTTCAGGGATGATTGAGACTTTTGATTCACTTGCAAGTGCAGAGCTGTTTTCTCAAAGTGGAGGGATAGCAGGTGGGATCTCTCAAGCACTCTTTACAACACAGCTAGGGCTTGTCGTAGCAGTTCCAGGGCTTATTGTAGGTCGTATGCTTGATAAAAAGTCTGCAAGTATGGAGCTTGAGCTTGAGCAGATAAAAGATATTTTATGTTCCGAAGGGGTAACAGATGAGATTTAGAAATAAAAAAACAGATGAGCTTGGTGTTGATATGTCACCACTTATCGATATGGTATTTATCCTATTGATATTTTTTATGGTGAGCTCTACTTTCGTTAAAGATATGAAGTTAGATCTGAACCGTCCTGGAGCCTCTTCAGCAAGCAAAGCTTCAAGTAAGGTGATCCGCGTTTATATTGACCAAACAGGTGATACTTACGTTGACAACCAACCTGTAAAAGTGTGGGCAATTCAGGGCAAACTCCGTGATATGCTTCGTGCCTCTACCGAACCATCTGTTTTAGTGATTACAGATGATGGGATCCCTGTAGACAAACTTGTAGAGGTGGTCGATCAGTGTCGTATGGCTGGGGCAAAAGATGTTGCCGTTGCAACAGAAAAAGAGGTAGGATAAGGTGAAAAATCTGCAAAACCATCTCAAAGCATTTTTATGGATGGTTTTTGGTCTCTTTTTTGTCTTTGGAACAGTGATTCTAATGAATAGCGAATCTGACCTTAACAGGAGTGCTCCAAAAAAAGAGGCGGCTGCTTTTGAGATCCAAAAGATCACGAAACCTAAGCCAAAACCAAAACCTAAGCCAAAACCAAAGCCAAAACCTACACAAGCGCAAAAAGCAGTACCAAGCCCATCCCTTGGATCAAACCTTAGCGGTATCGATACAGGGCTAGAGCAGTTTATGACAGCTGATATAGAGAGTGATTCTCTTTTAGGTGATGTTGATAAAGATGTGGTGATGAGTGAAGAGAGTGTCGACGAAGCACCAACACCAACACAAAGAGGCGCTATGGAGTACCCTAAAGCTGCAAAAAAAATGGGGCTCAAAGGCTATGTTATCGTCAATCTGCTAATCAATAAATATGGAGAGGTTGTAAAGAGCAAAGTTTTAGAATCAGAACCTGCCGGTGTTTTTGATGAAGTGGTCTTAGAGGGTGTAAAAACCTGGAGATTTAAACCTGCACAGTATAAGGGTGAAGCTGTAAAAGTGTGGGCAAAACAAAAAGTCAGATTTGACTTTCAATAAAGAGTAAAAGATGAAAATACTACTACAAATTTTTATACTAACAACACTTCTTTTGAGCACTCTTGATGCAAAAAAGACCCAAGATGATATAGATCATATCGCACTTGCGGCACTCTTGCTTCATGATGGACATGTACAAAAAGCAAGTGATGCTTTGACAAATGTAGATACAGAGGCGAAAGGGGTGGATCTCATTCGCTACTACACACTCAAAGGGCTTGTAGCACTCAAGCAAGGAGATTATGCCTCTTCAAACAAACACTTTTTAGCCTCTATCAAAGCGGGACAAGAGGATAAAACCATCTTTTTATATATGGCACAAAACTCTTTTAAACTCCAAAACTATAAAGAGTCTTTAGGCTATCTTGATGCCGCAGCAGAACTCTCTTTGGATAAAGCATCTCTTTATTCGCTTAGAGCTGAAGCACTTTGGAGACTTCAAGAAAAAGAAAAAGCACTCAATGTACTTACACAGGGGATGGAAAAGTTTACAGAGGAGTACACTCTTTTAAAACAAAGATTTTTTTACTATATCTCTTTAGATCTTTATCAAAGTGCTCTTGATGATGCCCACCGCTATTTAGAGTATGGCAAACTTGATGAGAAGAGTGCACTTGTTTTTATCAATGCTTTTAAAAATGCCAAGCAACTCAACAATGCCATCACTTTAGCTGAAGAGCTTCTTTTAGAGTTTGAATCGAGTGCAAAACTTACCGCTTTACTTGCGTATCTTTATATAGACAAAGGGGATCTTCAAACAGCCGCAGATCTTTTTGACAAAGCCTCTATGAAAGATATCACTTTTACCAAAGAATCAGCTGAGCTTTACCGCCGTGCTAAAAACTTTGTTTTAGCCCTTTATAAAAACGCACAGCTTCTTGATACAAAAGAGAAACTCAAACAGCGTATTGCTATCTACCTTGAGTACGAAGCATACGAACGTGTAGTGGTAAGTCATAATGCCCTCAAACGTAGTAAGCTCTTAGAAGATGAAAACATCCGCTATGCACTTGCATACTCTTACTACATGGTAGGAGATTTTGATGCCTGTGAAACAGAGTTGCGCAAGCTAACAAAATCAGATCTATTCCAAAAAGCAACAGAACTGAGAAAAAATATCCAAAAATGTAAACGTGATGGTTGGGAGTGTGAACTATGAAACATCTAATAACTCTTTTTTTACTAAGTATCTCTCTTTTGGCATCTACAAAAGGGGATCTCTCTTTTTATCTGCTCAAAGATGGAAAACCTCTTGGTGCACAAGAGGTGATTATCTACTCTGCTTCAGATCAAAAGCTACAAAAGGTCACAACACTTATCAGTGATCCTGACGGGTATGCTCATGTAACACTTGATGAGGGAAAATACCAGCTCCAAGTTTTAGCAAAAGAGAAGAAAACTCCTCTGGCTTTTGCAAAGAAAAACTTCTTTATAAAAGCAAATGAAGAGTCGCAAATTATTCTTGCCCTTGATACAAAAAACGAGCTCGCATTTGAAGATGCTGAAGCACCAAAAGCTGTAGCCAAAGAGAAAAAAACAAAAAAAGTTCTTTTAAAAGGGAGCATAAGCCTTACACTTCGCTCTAGTGAAGATCAAAAGCCTATAGCAGGTGCTAAGGTCTTTGTACGTGGTATGGATCTTGAGCTTGTAAGTGATGCAGAGGGAAAACTCGTTTTAGAAGCACCTGCAGGAGAACATACCCTCTCAGTTATTCACAGTGACTTTAGCGCTCAAACCCTTCGAGTTGTATTTGTAGCTAACGAAAACACAAACAAGGAACTCACGCTCACACCAGCGGCAATGGAGCTTGAAGAGTTTGTAGTACTTGCACCAAATGTTCAAGGGAGCATCGCCTCTGTTATGGCAGAGGAGAAAAACTCTAACACTATTGCTAACTTTGTAGGGAGTGAACAGATGAGTAAACAGGGAGATTCTTCTGCGGCAAGTGCACTTAAACGTGTAACAGGGGTAACACTCATTGGTGGTAAAGATATCTATGTGCGTGGGCTTGGAGATCGCTACTCAAATATAGAGATGAACTCTATGCCTCTGCCATCACCACATCCGACAAAAAGAACTGTTCCACTTGATATCTTTCCATCTGGGGCTATCGGTTCTATGAAGATCCAAAAAAATGGTACGGCAGATATTCCAAGTAACTTTGGTGGAGGGTATGTAGATATCCGTACAAAAAAGGGAAGCGATGAGAGCTATGTCAAAGCACGTATTGAACTCAAAGCAAATAGCAATACCGGCAAAGATGTAGAAACCTATAAAGGGAGTGGCAGTGATACTATGGGCTTTGATGATGGCTATAGAGATATTCCAAATGAGATCATAGAAAACTCAAGACTCAGCGTGGGAGAACTCTATAACACCTTTAGTTTTGAAGAAGCACAGCAGTATACTCCAAGTATTGTAGATAGAAAACTCACAACTTATAAAGAAGCACTTCCTTATGGAGGAAGTTTCTCTTTAGAGGGTGCTACATCCACAGATCTAGGAAAAGAGCATGCACTCTCTTTTTATGGAAACTACAAATATTCCCAAGATCATACCTACAGAAGTGAAGACTATTTTCGCTACGACTATAACAGATACACAATGGCACTCAATACAGACCCAGATCAATATGGAACAACAGAGCTTACAACCTCTGAGTACTCCCATGCGGCATTTCTCAATATCGGCTATAGCTTCTCAGAGAGTTTTGATCTTAAATATACAAAACTCTATACACACACAGCTGAGAAGCTGACACGTGTTTCAGATGGTATAGCAGGATCAAATGACAGTTCTCTACGCCGTTATGATCTAAACTGGGAGGAGAGAACACTTGATGTAGATCAGATCAATGCTAAGCTAGAATATCCGCTCTTTAAACAGAGTTCAGAGTTCTCTTTTGGTCTTGAGCGTGCTGTTGCTACACTCGATCAGCCAGGCAACTACAAATACGCTTTTAATAACAATATCAATGAACTTACAGGGGAATCTTTAGGAGATCCTTACCTAGATAAAGGTGCTGCAAATATCTTCTCAAGTATAGACTCAGAAGATACGGTTGATGCTTTTTACCTCAAAAACAAATTTAACTTTGATCTCTTAAGTGAAGAGGAGTTTATAGATGTAGGTTATGCCTCTTCAGAAAAAAACAAGATCTACAGATACCACAAATACGAGATCATCGACTATTTCTCGCCAAGACAAAGAACACAGTACCTCACAGGAGATATAGATCAGATCTATGATACTTATGTACGTCAAGACAATGAAGAGTTTGAAGATCCTTTCTTGACAACAGTCAACTTTTTACCAGAAGATTATTTCGATGCTGTAGTAAAAGACAGCTCTTTTTATCTCAATACTCTATTAAAACCGCTTGAGAGTATTGAGGTGCTTTTTGGTGCGCGCAAGATTGACTATAAACAAACAGTTTATCAATTTACAAATGGTGGAGACAGAGATGCTCCTATCTATAAAGAGGGGGAATCACTCAGCATTGATGAGATCTACCCTAGTGCAAGTGTAAAGTACAAGTATGATGATGCCAATCATGTAGATTTTGGCTACTCACAAACTTTTATCGTGCCTGATCTTAGAGAGTTTACCGATACAACTTACTTTCACCCTTATGATGTAGCAGATGTTATCGGAAACCCTGAGTTAGTACACACAGATATTACAAGTTATGATCTCAAATATAGCCACTATTTTTCAGATGTAGAAAACATTAAAGTGGGGCTTTTTTACAAGATGCTCGATAAACCAATCGAAGATAATGTTCTTGGTTCCTCTTCTCTTCCACGTTATTCTTTTCACAATGCAGATACAGCAGAGTTACAAGGTTTTGAGATAGATGGACGTAAAGGTTTGGCGTTTATTAGCCATTATCTAGATAATGTCTTTATCTTTGGAAACTTCTCATATACAGACTCAGAAGTGACACTAACACCAGAACAAACCTTAGAGTTTACAAGTAATCACAGACAACTTCAAGGGCTCTCTCAAGAGGTTGTTAACCTTGCTCTTGCTTATGAAAGAGATGACAGAACAGTTACACTCTCTTTCAACCAGATGGGTGAGCGTATAAGAAAGGTTGGACGTATAGAAGATGGTGGTGAAGTGATACTCCCTGATGATATTGAGATACCACCAAGTGTTATTGATTTTGTATGGATAGAGAAATACGATAGTGGTCTGAGCTGGAGATTAAAGCTTGGAAACTTACTTGATGATGAAACGGTCTGGAAACAAGCCAACCTTATAACTAAAAGGTTTAAAAAAGGGCAAAACTATAGTTTCGCACTCTCATACAAATACTAAAACTTTGGTTACATCATCTCTAAGCTGCTGTAACCAAAATGAAATATATATGCACTACTATATACTAATATAAGATAAAGGCGTACTCTATGCAAGAGCATATTCTTGTTGTCGATGATGATAACGATATTTTAGAACTTCTTGAATACAATCTCTCTAATGCAGGTTACGATGTAATGGGCTTTTTAGACACAAAACATATACGCAGAGTACTGAGTGAAGAGAAGATTGATCTTATCATCATGGACAGAAACCTTCCCGATATTGAGGGAAGCCTCTATATAGAGATGCTACGCAGTAAAAATATCACCACTCCGGTTATCTTTCTCTCTGCAAAAAACTCAAGTGAAAATATCAAAGAGGGCTTTATGCGTGGTGCTGATGATTATGTGACTAAACCCTTTGATCTTGAAGAGTTGCTCTTACGTATCAAAGCAGTTCTCTCACGTTATAAACAAGATATTGTTGATCAAAAAGGGCAGGTGCGCTATAGAGATCTTATACTCGATCTTAATCTCAATCGTGCTTCTATCAACGGAGAAAAAGAGGTCTCTTTAACTAAACTCGAATCGCATCTACTTCAGGTGATGATCCATAACAAAGGCAAAGTTCTTGATAGAGAGTTTTTGATAAAGCAGATCTGGAAAGATACTGACAACATTAACCAAAAAACAGTGAATGTAGCTATGAAAAGACTCAAAGAAAAAATAGACCCAGAACGTAAAAAAGAGTATATAAAAACTGTTCGCGGTGTGGGTTATATTATCCCCTAATCTTCATTGAGAGGGTTGATTTTATATAAAACATCCTGCTCATCTACAAACGCAACATCTAAAAGATATGCCCCTACACTCTCCTCTTTTGTCTGTTGTGTTTGTGCATATACACGAAAACGTTTTACTTTTCCTAAAGACTCTGCTATATAATCATGATCGCTTTGAAGTGGGTACTCACTAAAAGGGTACAATGATTCAAGACGGTACAGCTCCCCATCTTTTTTAATATACGCAATATAGGGGTTGATCCTGCCATAGAGTGAGTTTGAAGATTGTAAGAACACCACATCCTCCTCTTTTTCCTGATTCAAAATATTGATAGACCCGTGAAGTGAGAGTGTAAAATCAAAAAAGAGGATCTTCTTTTTCTCAAAATAACTATGTGTATCTTTAGACTTTACTTTGAAAAAACTGCTTGTTTTATTGAGATCTGCATAACTCTGATACAAAAAAATAACCATTATAGAGAGGATCATGATCGAGACCATCATCTCTATAAGAGTAAAGGCATAACGTCTCATGGTACACGTATCCGTGAGATAAAAATACTTTCATCATCAAAAACAATACTGCTACGCCCTACTTCAAAAATAGCTGTACTTTGCTCACTTTGACGCAGATCATCTTGTAACTCTTCAGGGGCATCTTCTGTAAAGTCAAACTCACTTAGGTCTATCTCTTCGACAATATCATAGGCTATTTTGATCTTCTGTTCTTTGAGTTTGCGTCTGAGTTCATCTTCAAGTTCGAAACCCTCTAAAAGTTCCTCTACATCGGTCGTATCACTCTCAAAGCCATATTTTTGATTTCCAACCAAAAAACTCAAATAGCCTGTATATTTTGCACTCTTAAGTGCTTTTTCATACATAAAGTTTGTATTGCCATTCATCGCATAAAGTGCCATTACAACTGTTGTGATGATAAGTACACTTATCATCACTTCTATCAGTGTAAAGCCCTTTCGTTTAAGCATGGCTCAAACCGATACGAAGTGCTTCATCTAATGAGGTCTCCCCTTTAAGAAGATAATATTTGAGCTGTGAAGCGATAGTTTTGAGTCCCTCTTTTTCAAGTGCTGTTTTGATACTATGCTCATCTGTAGTAGTTTTTAGCAGGTTTTTTACGCTATCATTCATCACCAATAGCTCCCCAATAGAGCGACGTCCTGCATATCCGCTATAGCCACATTTTTTACATCCACACGCTTTATATATCTTTGCATCGCGAGGCAGGTCATAATCTTTTGAGAACTCCTCTGCTAAGATATCTTCCTCTTTACACTCTTCACACAAGACACGTAAAAGTCTTTGTGCCAAAATACCAAGAAGCGAAGAGCTGATCAAAAAAGGTTCGATTCCCATATCTGCAAGTCTTGAGATCGTTGCAGCTGCAGAGTTTGTATGCAGTGTTGAAAACACTAAGTGACCTGTAAGTGCAGCACGTACAGCAATATTTGCTGTCTCCTCATCACGGATCTCTCCTATCATAATAACATCTGGATCTTGACGCAAAATAGAACGAAGTGCCGAAGCAAAAGTAAGCCCCACTTTTTCATTCACTTGGATCTGAGAGATAGAATCAGACTTATACTCCACTGGATCTTCTACAGTGATAAGATTTTTATCTGGAGACTCCACTTCACGTAAAAATGAGTGAAGTGAAGTTGTTTTACCACTCCCTGTAGGTCCAGTTACTAAGATGATCCCATGAGATGCACGAAGAAGTTTACGAATATCGCCAATAACCTCTTCGTTAAATCCAAGTTCAGTGATCTCTGGGATCTGAGAACTCTGCATCAAAAGCCTCATAACGACACGCTCTCCATAAAAAGTGGGCAAGATAGAGACACGGACATCAAGTGTTTCTCCAGCTATCTTGATCTGTGTTCGTCCATCTTGCGGAATACGTTTCTCAGAGATATCCAGATTAGAGATAACTTTGATACGGCTCACTATCAGAGCTACCACTTTTTTATCAAGATCTGCATTTTTTACAAGCATTCCATCTATACGAAAGCGTACCTCCCCTTTTTTCTCTTGTACCTCTATATGGATATCAGAAGCCTTTTTCTTAATAGCCTGATAAAAAAGTGCATTTACAAACTTAATAATAGGGGCTGATTCTTCACTTGTAAGGATATCACTGCTTGTACGCAAAAAGTCTGTTAAAGAGATATCTTCAGCACTCTCCTCTTGCTTCTCCTCTTGCATACTCTCCATCGCTTTATCGGTTCGCAACTCCAAAAAGCGGTTATAAAGACGTTCAAAAGAGTCCTCATCTACTAAACGAAGAGGGTAAGCGTTTGAAAGTTTCGTATAGAAGTTATTTGCCTCTACAAGATAACGCTCACATGTGATAGCAGATATCTGCTCTTCAATCTTAGTAAAAAGAAGATAGTTTTTTGTAAGGAGATCATTTTCGATCTCTTCGAGTTCATAAACCTCAAGTTCTAAATCATGCAGGGGTTCAAGATGAAGCATTCTACTCCTCCTCTCCACTCTCTTTAGATTCTACTGCTTTAAATACCTCATCATTATATTTTTGTTGTAAACTAGCTAAAAGTCCTAACTCTTTTTGCAATTCTGAGAGTTTCTCACTTTTATCTACTATGTAAGGGGTAAGGATCACAATAAGGTTATCCTCCTCATACGAAGTAGAAGTTGAAGAGAACAACCACTCTCCAATATAAGGAATATCCCCTAAAAGAGGAAGTTTTGATACAGAGTTGTTCTCATAACTTTTGACAAGCCCACCAATAATAATATCTTCTCCATGTCCAAGAATAGCTTGTGTTTTTACCTCTTGCTTTGAGGTAACAGGACGCTCTGCATCTTCAGCACCAAGAATATTTTCTAAAATAGCTTCTACATTGAGCGTTACTTTATCTGATGAAGAGACACGAGGCTTGATTTTTAAAGTAAGACCGACATCTTCTCTTTTATAAGAGTTTGTTGTCCCTATTCCTGCTCCTGCACTTGCTGAGACATTTCCTGTTACAACAGAGATAGTTTTTCCCACATAGATCGAAGACTCTTGGTTATTTACACATAAAATAGAAGGGTTTGCCACTGATTTTGAAGCCCCGTTTGTTTCTAGAAAATCAAGTGTAGCTCCAAGAGCAAATGCACTTCTCTCTATACTCCCTATCCCTCCAAGAAAATCTAAGACTGATGCAGAAGCAGTTGCTGAGAGAGAGTCTGAACCAAAGTTTGCACTCATTGCATACAAACCACTCGAGGAGACATCTCCAGCTGCAAAACCATACTTGATACCAAGGTTTTGTGCATCTTTTTTGTTGATCTCAACAATACGTGCTTTGACATAAACCTGAAACTTCTCTTTGTCAAGTTCATCGATGATCAGTTTGATACCATTGACAATGGAAGGATCACCCACTGCGATCACACCATTGATCTCTTCACTTGCTGAGATATTTGGCTTAAGAGCAGGATCAGGGTAGCTTTGTTTTGAGATGATCTCATTGAGACTACCTACCACAGAAGCTACATCGGAGTTTTTTAAGATAAATATCTGCACAGCACTATTAGCTGATTCAATATCCATTTTAGTGATGAGTGTCTCCACTTGTGCAACATTTGCTTTTTTACCTACTAAGATCAGGCTATTCGCATTGTCATCTATCACAACTTTTACCATCTCTCCATCTACTTTTTCATTAAAAAGCGACTTGGTGATCTCAGTTAAACGTGCCTGTAGTTTTTTGATCTCGGTATATTTTATAGGGATAATCTTAACGATATTTTCCATCTTCGTTTCAATCTGAGAGATAACTGTTTTAATTGTTTGTATATTTTTTGGATAATCGGTAAGTAAAATAGTGTTTGTCTCTTTCATGGTCATGAGCTTCGCTCCATTTGAAAGAAGGTAACGAATCTTTGCAGCTACAATATCTACATTTTCCCCTTTTACCTCAATCACCTGTGTTGTCATCAAAGACCCATTGACATTTACCCCTGTTTTTTCAACTCTATAAGTACTTTTTGCCGCATCATTTGAGCGTACTATCTCATACACAGAGCCATTTTTAATAAGTGTCATCCCTTTTGATTCAAGTACAGAAACCAAAATATCCATAAGTTCCGTATCGTATACTGGAGCAGAACTCACCATATCAACTGTCCCGACAATCTTATTGGTGATCAGTATATTTTTATTGGTGATCTTACTTACAAGTCGAATAAACTCTTCAATCTCAAGGTTTGAGAAGTTTATATTCACCTCCTCTTTTGCACTTAGTGTGCTCACAAGTATCAATGCTATTATGATCTGCTTAATGAACTTCATATACTATCTCCATCTCTTGGTTATTTCGTAAAAATACAATCTGAACACTTTTAATCGTATCTATTTTTTGGTAGATATCTATCGCATCTTTATACGATTTAAGCTCTTTATTGTTTGCTTTGATTATAAGGTCTCCCTTTTGTAAGCCAAGCTCTTGAAAAATAGAGCCTTGTGCAATACGTGTTACCTCAAACCCTATGATCTCTTTACCTTTTCTTTTTTCTCTGATCCCTATCTGTTTCCAGATCTCTTTTGGGTTTTTAGCAAAATAGTTCACATCATTTTTCTCCACTTTGAGTGGTTGTGTATAATCTATAGGATCTCTTTTTTGTATGGGTGTAGGAGTGCGCTTTTCATAATTTTTATTATTTTTCATCTCTGCTTCGCTGATCTCAAGAAAATACTCCACTCCCCCTTTTTCAAACGATACACTTCGCGGGTTTATAGAAACAAGCTTATAACCTTGAAAACTCTCCCCCACAGAGATTACTTCTGAATCTTTGGGTTTGCTTTTAAGTGCGATGACGATCACCCCATCATCTGAATTTCCATACAAACCTTTTAAAACCATATTGGTAATACTTATCCCCACGCCATTTTGCTGTTGACTTTGTGCACTTTGCTGTTGCGTCTGTTTTTGTAACTCCAACATCCCTTTAAAGCTATAATGATTATATGGAGCTTGGTAACTCAACTGCTCTTTGTTTGAGATCCCCTCATGAGGAAGAAAGAAAAACAGCGCTACACCAATGAGCTTTGCCACTACAAGGAGTATCAGTAGTTTTAGTATAACTTTCATCCAAAGAGTATTAGAGAGCTTTTTCATAGCTGTACTCCCCGTTTTGATCTTTTTTGAGATAGCGTAAAGTGTGCTGAAAACTTTGTAACATCTTCTTTGATGGTTGTAAGCGAACATGCAGCTCTTTTTTAAGTAGATCTAGTTGTGCATTGAGAGTGCCAAACTCCCCTTTAGCATCCACAATCACCTCAAGAGGGTTCCAAAAAGCGTGTGAAGCATGAATACTCTCTACTTTTAAAGGCACAAAAGACTTTGCTGCACTAGAGAGCACAATATCATCTGCTTGTATTTTTGTATAGACAAGAAAACTCTCTAACTCTATAGATCTTACATCTGCGCCCTCTATACCTTCAACAACAATATGTGCATCCTCTATTTTTATCCCAAAAGGCAAAGAGTTTACACTCTCTTTATCTACAACCAATTTAAAATCTTGCAACTTCTCTTCAGCAAAATAATAGAGTTGCACTTTAGGCAAGAAAAAAAGTGTAGCACCTAAAAAGAAAAGAAGATATCCAAAAAACCTTGCTAACTTTACCATTGTATCTCCAAGTGCATACGTGCTTGTTTCTCATTTGCTTTTTCAATTTTAAAAGTTTTAATGACATAAGAGGCATTAAGCAGTTTATTTACAAAAAAATCTAACTCTTTGAGTTCGATCTCCATAATAGAAAGAGTTGAAAGGGTTCGACTCTCTTTGAGATCTACCTTTACCCCTTTTGATTGCAATGTTTTTACAAGCTTTGAGAAACTCTGCTTATTTCTCTTATCATCCCCGTATGTCTTTTTTAATGCTGAGAGTTTTACTGCCATCTCTTCAACACTACTTATCTCCTCTTGTGCAGAGTGTAATTCCTCTTTTGCATGAGAGAGTTTAAAGAGGCTAAAACCTAAAAAGATAACAAGCAAGAGTGCAATATAGAGAGGGTTTACTTTACTCATATTGAAACCTCCACACTCAGTTTTTCTTTTTGACGCGTCACTTTATAAGTAAAAGATGTTTTCTTCAACTCTTTTTCCAAACGCTGGCTCTCTTGGGTTTGAAATATAGCATGAAGCTTTCCTTTTTGAAATTCGATAGAGAGAAGCTTATCCCCTTTTTGGAGTAAAATTCCACTGAGCGCAGCTATTGCTTTTCTAAGAGTGATCTGTGTATCGTGTACTGACTGATACTGCTTTAACATAGCGTTGTTTTGCATCATTGTTGATTTTAATTCATACTTTTGGAAAAGTTCTGCACGTTGACTCTGAAGTTTGTTGGCATCACTTGAAATGAAATAGGATTCTACTAAAAATAGTGCTGCTAAAATAGACAAAGCAACACTTACAGGGTAAAAAATACTTTTATCAACTATATGATGAAAAAGGGAGAGATTTACCGTATGTTTTGAGTGTTTAAACTCCTCTAGATCTAGATCTTGTGTTTGTGTAAGCCAATCGCTTTGAAGCAAAATAACTACACCCTCTTTTTTTACCAATGCTTTTGAACTCTTTAGCTTCAAAGGAGTTTCAATAGTCTCAAATTCACTTTGAGCAAAGTAGATAGAAGCTACATTTGAGCCATTGAGCCCTTTTTGTTCCATAAGTTTTAAGATCACTTTATCATCATAAGCAAAAGCGATATAGTTATCATCCTCTTTATACACATAATAACTATAGTTTCCATCAAGCAAAATATCTTCAAAAAGTGAGGGGAGCAATTTTTTTGCATCACGTACAAACTTTACAGGCAAAGCAAGCTTTTTAACCCAATACAAAGAGGGAGAAAGAATAATATTTACTTTCTCCTCTTGCTTGTAAGGTTCACTCTCATAATCCAAAAAGATGGTATTTATTTTAGATTTTGTAAACAAAGTTCGAACCTTTCTTTGATTTCATATCGTATTCAAATTGTATTATCGCTTTCAAGTCATTTTGAAACATTGTAACTCCAACCTCAACTACAGGTTCATAAAAAGAGACATTAAACTGCTCAACCCTTGCTTGTTCTATAGCACCCAAACCAAAACACTCATAATCACTACATAAACCTGCCATCTCATAGATAGCTTCTGCACGAAGACGATCACAACCGAGCAAAAACATCCATGTATCGACTGTAGCAAAATTTAGGTCTATCTTACTCTCTTTATCTTTACTGTAATAAAAAAGTGCATCAAAGTCTATATTAGTTAGCGTATTGTATCTATATCTATTTTTAAAATAGCTATTAAAAAGCTCTAAATGTTCCTTTGAAGCGATATAATCGCGAAAAAGATGGGGCTGATAATTAAAGATCTCACTCAAATAAGTATAATCATCACGCACTCCAAGTATCCCATCTGTGACAATATCTGCATAAAGATAATCAACATTATGAAAATTCAAGAACTCTTTAAAAATTGCTATACGTTCAGCTTTTACTGTAGTATTGTTCTCTTTAAAACTGTTTGGATTTATTTTAGAACGGGCAGACTTGATCTCAATAATCACTTCCATCTCTCTTGTGTTAAGAGGGATATAGCCACTTTGGGCTAAAAACATATAATATCCCTCACTTCCGTTTGTATCAAGCAAGGCATCGATCTCTTTTGAACCTTTCAGTAAAGAGAGCACATCATCTAGTGCTATGCGTGTTTGAAGCATAAACTTCTCTTTTTTTACATCCTCAGCTATAGAGTTTACATAAGAGAGAGTCACTCCAAGTATAAGGGTAATTGCCATAATAAAAAAAAGTGTTATAAGTAAAGCAATCGCATTTCGTTTCATACGCTAACCCACACTCATTGAGAAAATAGGCAGAAGCATTGCCGCAACAATAAAGCCAATTGTTCCACCCACAAAAAGCATTAAAGCTGGTTCTAAAAGCGTAAGTAAAAATGAGAGTTTATCGCGATTTTCTTCAAAATAGAGTTCAGAAATATTAGTTAAAACACTCTGAACCTCTGAGGTTTCCTCCCCGAGTGCTAAAGCTTGAATAAAAGCAAAATCAACATATTTTGTATCAGCTATTGCCTTGGAGAGCAGCTTTCCCTCTACAACTTTTGCAGAGGCGTCAACAAAAAGTTTTTTTAGCACTTTATTATTGAGTATGTTCGAACTTAAGTTTATCGTTTGTACAAAAGGGACACCAGATCGCACAAGAAGCGATGCCATGTAAGAGAAACGAGCAAGCTCACTTTTTTGTACAATCATGCCAAAATAGGGCAAAGATAAAATGAAGCGATCAACCATAAAAGCAAAAGAGTAGATCTTTTTCTTTGCAAAGATAAAGAGTGCTACAAATACAAAAATAAGCCCCAATAAAAGTTTATAGTTTTGATTAAAAAAATCTCCAAGAGCGATAACAAACTGAGTAGGGCGCGGAAGTTCTTGATTCATACTCTCAAAGATCCCAGTTATTTGAGGCACAACAAAGCTTAACATAAAAGCGATCATCACTAAAGAGACAACAATCATAAATGTAGGATATGCAAAAGCCCCTTTTATCTCTTTTGCTATTCGCTCTTGTTCTTTTAAAAAGCGAGAGAGTTCTAAAAGAACTTCATCTAAGATCCCACCATTTTCACTCACTTTTATAGAGTGTTTAAAAAACTCCGGCAACTCTACAACACTTTGTTCTTCAAGTGCTGTATAAAAGTTTTTTCCCTCATCTAAATGGGTACTTACCGTTGTTAAAAAAAGGTTCATTTTTTTGTTTTTGCGGTAATGGTTTTGCACTATTTTGATCGCTGAAACAATACTAATTCCAGAGCGAATATACATAGAGAGTTCACGAGAGAGAGCAGAAAGCTCTTTTGCTGGGATCTTATACCTCATGGAAAAAGAGAAATTTTGAAGTGTAGAGGTGTGATCTTGAGAGATTGTTTGTATTAAGACTTTTTTGGCTTTAACTTTTGCTTTTGCTTCTTCGATGGAGGAGGCTTCAATCTTTTGTTTAACTTTTTTTCCGCTCTCATCGATCCCGACATATTTAAATATCAAACAAACCTCTCTATCTACAAATCTAAAACTAATGCAATATAATAGCTTATTTTTGTTACTATATTGTTACACTTATGTAACTTTTAACTTTTAATATCATTAAATTAACTCAAATTGCTAGTTGTTTTTGTTCATCAGAGAGTTTCAAGAAACAGTCCATAGAATAAGCAGTGATAAACAACTTGAGTTTTGTTAAAAAGCCATCAATGAAGGTGGCTTTAATCACATTTGCGAATCTACCAGTGATGATAGAAAATACAGTTTCGACTTTTTTACGAAGCTACGCTTTACAAATTAGTCGTCGTCATCACCAATATTTTATAATGCTGTATAACGTTCATGGAAACTCCAAATTTATCTAGAAAGTTATCCATGCTTTTAAAAAAACTTTACAATCTTTCTATAAAACAAGAAGTTGTTACAATTTTTTCATAAATAAGCATTCTGGCACAAGTTTTTCTTATTGACCTAAAACAATTTCTATGTATTAGAATCTCCCTCTATAAAAAACTGTTAAATTACGAATTATTTATAACTACTTAAGTTTAAAAAAACTAAAATGTCTACATTTTTAATACAAGGATTTCAAAATGAAAAAAGTTTTAGTAAGTTTAGCTGCTGTAGTAGCACTTAGTTCGTCACTTTCTGCTACTGTAAATAGCCAAACAGGTTGTGGTCTTGGCTCTATGCTAATCAAAGATGATTCTAGTGCAGTAATGTTAGCACTTCAAGCTACAACAAATGGTACTTCAGGAAACCAAACATTTGGTATAACATCAGGTACACTTGGTTGTCAGAAAACTAAGTTTGTAATGAATGAAAGAGCAGAAGAGTTTGTTGCTTCAAATATGGATGTATTAGCAAAAGAGATCGCTATTGGTAATGGTGAATCACTTGATACATTAGTAGAGCTTTTAGAGGTTAGTGATAAAGCATCTTTCAAAGTTGCTCTTCAAACAAACTACAATGCGATCTATACAAGCCAAAATGTTCAAATGGCTGATGTATTAGACAATATCGCTACTACAACTTTATAAGATAATAATATTATTGTTTCCAAGTTCTTCTTGGAAACATATCAGGAAAAACTATTTTAACAAAACACCTCCTCTTTTTTTTATGTTTACAAATTTCACTTTTTGCATCTTCACAGTTTTACAAAGAAAAAGCATTAGAGCTTAAACTTTCAGAATCGAGATACTGGCATATTCTCTTGCATTTTGAAAATGGAGAAAGTGAAATAGACGATAGAAGATTTTTTTTAGCAGAAGATGGCTACCAAAACACCTCAGCTGAATTAAACGCAACTATAGATGCTTTATTGCATGAAACCAAGTTTGATGACAATGCAACTGCTTGTAGGTTTCCAGCAAGAAAAGACTGGTTAGTACAAAAACTCAATATCACAGATCTACCTAATGTCGAATGTAAAGAGTTTGATCTAGTGATGCAAAAGCTACAGCCAAGCTCAACAACCTTAGTTTTTCCAGCTGCACACATCAACTCTCCAGCTTCAATGTTTGGTCATACCTTTTTAAGAATTAATTCTAAATATAACTCTCAACTCCTATCGTATGCAGTAAATTATGCCGCAGATGCAGATCCATCAAAAGAGAATGGTTTTGTATTTGCCATAAAAGGTCTCTTTGGTGGCTATTTTGGAAAATACTCTCTTTTACCTTACTATGACAAGCTCAAAGAGTATAGAGATGGAGAACAAAGAGATGTATGGGAATACGATCTAAACCTAAGTGAAGAAGAAACAATAAGGATGCTCAAGCATATTTGGGAACTTAATAATACCCATTCTTATTACTATTTTTTTACACAAAACTGTTCTTACAATATGTTATGGTTTCTTGAAGCAGCTCGTGAAGAATTAAAACTTAGAGAGTATTTCACCTATCAAGTGATCCCCTTAGAAACCGTTCATGCAGCTAATTTAGAAAAAATTGTTATAGGAAAAAGCTATCGTCCATCTAAAAGAACTACTCTCTTGAAATATGAAGAGCTAATAGATAAACAGTATATAGACCTTGTTCAAAAACTGATTAATGAACCAAATTCTGTACGTGTTTTTTTGAATAATACAACAATATCTCAACAACAAAAACGCTATATACTAGAGGCGGCACTTGAGTTATTAGAATATCAATATAAAAAGAATACTATGAGCAAAGATATTTACCTTAATAATTTTCATATTCTTTCTAGTTCAAGAGCTCTTCTTGGTCAAGGCAAAACTCTTTCTTTTGATACACCCCCTAATCCTATTGATGGTCATAGAGCTATTCGACTTCGCAGTGGATTCGGTTTCAGAGAAGGAGATGCTATTGGTTTCTTAGGTATTCGTCCATCATATCATGATATAGATGATATCAGTGCAGGGTATCTAAGAGGAACACAAATCGAGTTTTTTAATCTTGAACTTTCTTACTCCAATGATGATCTTGAAGTTGAACAAGCAACACTTTTCTCACTTGTTTCCCTATCACAAAGAAGCGAGTTTTTTAAAACCTTTTCATGGCGTGCAAAGTTTGGTGTTGATCGAGACCATATCTCTAATAATTCTACCCATTTTCTTACAAGCGTTGGAGCTGGTTTTAGTTGGGGAAATGACTTAGGCTATATTTATTTTCTTCTCGATCCTCTTGCTTATATAGGTCGTGAGAGTACTTTAGGAATAGGTGCTAGTGGGGGTTTCGTTATCGACAAATTTACTTGGCTAAAAAGTAATATTGAGTTAACACATAGAATTTATGATAATAAAGAGGACCAGCAATTAATCAAAGCAACTCAAAATATTGCTATTGGACAAAATAGCTCATTTCAATTAGTTTATGACTACAAAAAAAGAAAGAATGAAAATCTCTCTTTTCATGAAGAAACATTCAAAGCTTTCTTAAACTTTTATTTTTAATAAACTATTTTTTTGCAGCAATTGTAATATCCAAAATAGTTTGATAATACATGATTTGCCTTAAAAATGTTTATTTATTGGGATTATACACTTTTTTATTAAAGCTGTCTTGTTGTATGTGTTTAATAAAGTTTGAGAATATTTTATTAAAGTATGATAGTGGGCAAATAATTTATTAACACATAATATTGTATAAATTCTATATCTCATTGTAATATGGATCAGATTCTTTGATTTCTTTAATATCCAGATGCTCCATATATATTTTGGTTAAATTTTTCAACGGACCACTGTACCCAATATATTTATAAATAAGAGAACTAACCAAAAAATTAAGTTCAAGATTAATATAAAAAAGTTGTGATCCCAATTGTTTATAGTCTTCACTTTTATATGGTAAAACACCATGCAAAAATTTATTTCTCAGGTCTATATTTTTTTTATTCTGAGGTGTGAGTACTATTCCTAACATCTCATATGCCTCTGCCAATTTATTTCTATTAAATGGGTTGTATATAGAATTAATCCTTTTATCTATCATCGAGTCTTTATAGGTTAGATTGTTTGCTTCAAAAAAATCCATAGATAGTTTGTGCAACTTTTTTTGTAATTCTTTTTTTAATTCCTCATTTTCTTGCATCAAGATCTCTTCGTCTTCAACTTTGTTTTCTTTGTTCTCACTTGATACTATCGATGTTATCATCTCTAAAGCTATTGAATACATACCTGCTTTTAAAAATGTCGAGAAACCATCAAGTCCATTTATTGATAACATAGAATATATTAATTCTGCAAATTTACTACTATCTATCATTGATAGAATTAGTTTTTCAAAAGACTTTTTAGTTAAAGGTCTCATCTTATCTGACAACTCTTTTATTCTATCATCTTGTTTAAATCCTGTCTCATCATAAGAAAAATTCAAATCAACATTTTGATAAATTTCATATGGATTCATTGTTAGTAGTTCATATTGAGTTTTGTATGTACCGTAAAATGTAGATGTAAATAAAAATTGCATATACTGATTATCATCTTTATATCCAAAAAAATAACCTGTTGTTTATTATAACTCATTTATATCTCCTTTCTCCTTGAAGTTAGACCCACAAGCAGCTGGATGAACATTCACTTTTATCCCCAAGCCATACCAGCTGATATGGCAATAAGAATGAATATTATTATCCCTTTTATGTCTTCATAAAGTATTTCATTTTCTTTTGCCAAAGTTTTGTATCTATATAAATCATATCTCTTAGATGCCCATAATATAAACAGTAAGATGAAACCAATAAAAAGTATAGTACCAGTTAGCTGCATAATCTCCTCCTTATGTTTTTTTCATTCTCTTAGTAGCTACTCAGAAATCAACTTGAAAAAAACTTTATGATTTTAGGGCACCTCTAAAAACAACCTTTACGGTTGTCTAAATTTACCCATTTCAATTTTTTGTCCACAAGGGATACTTCGTAAACTTTTCTTGGTCAGTTTTCCAAGGAAAGTTAAGTCAGTTT
>Ga0193960_1000246_pt1 | contig 22738 bp, 30 predicted proteins | sample FB_3_MG_FD_140338 | JGI IMG/M metagenome (GOLD analysis project Ga0193960, IMG submission 140338) | Microbial mat bacterial communities from the Broadkill River, Lewes, Delaware, United States - FB_3_MG | ecosystem: Environmental > Aquatic > Freshwater > River > Microbial mats | place: USA... | reverse complement strand
CTAGGAAGTTCTTTCACAAATTGATTTAAAGTATTGATAATATTTTGGTGCAATAATTTATGTTCTTCTATCTTTGGATAGTTAAGCTCTTTCATAAATGCTTCTTCATGGTTAAAATGCTTTTTCATATAATCGTATAAATCCAATATAACAGATTTAATTTTTTTATTTCTTTTCTCATCATCTACAACTTCAAAAGCACTAAATGCAATATCAAAAAGCTGTTTATGCTCTGTATCAATTAGTAAGTTATCTACTTTATAATCATCTTTCCATCTAAAAGAAGCTCTTAACTCTTTTAGTGATATTTCATGTAGACGAATCTTTTTATCTTCACTAATAATATGATTAACAAAATACTCAATTATAAAATCATGGATTCTTTTTTGTATATCTATTAATTCTAAAGAATTAAGCTCTTCTATTAAACTAGTAAGCATAGATATCATTTTTTTATGAAGTTCTTGATGTTCTTTTATGTGAGGGTACTGGATAAGTTTCATATGCTTCTCTTCACTTTTAAAATGAATGGCTACATATTGAAAAAGACTTTTTACAATCTCTTTTAACTTATCTAAACAAAGGTCTTCTTTTGTGTGTAAAAGATTGATTACTCTTTTGGTTATAGCAAATAAATGTTGATGTTCCTTATCTATTTTAAAGTTTCCAATATTGTATTCGGATTTCCAATTAATAGATTCACTGTGTATATCATTCATGAGCGTATGTCCTTGAGCAATAATTTATAAATATTATTTTATTACTAAAGAACATAAATACTACTTTATTATAGGATTTATTCTACAATTCCTGACATTGTAGTCACTTCAAGCCCTTCTTTTCTCCAAGCTTTTACAATTTCAAGTAATCCAATACTATCACTTGGCATATGTGGTGCTATGATTATATTTCCTATATTTTGTTCGCTCACGGCTTTTTTCACAGCTTCAGGTACATGCATAGCTATGATAGTTCCAACTCCTGCTTCAAAGTATGATTTATATACATCAACTCCACCGTTTGTTCCACCTGCCATTAAAACTTCTATCTTTCCTGCATAATCACTTGAACTTCCAACTCTTATAATAGGTTGTGCGACTTTCCCTTGATAATATTCCCATGAGTTTAACTCATCAATAATATCTTGTAGTTTTGTTTTTGGTTTATCATTGAAAGCTTTATCAAGTCTAGTTTGTACTATCTCTTCTGTTATAAAATCAGCTGGAATATGAATATTTAAATATGGTAGTTTCATAAGTCTAGCAGCTGAGCTTACTCTGTCATAATTAGAAGCATGTCTTCCTAAATCTACACTTGCCTTTTGTTTTTTCAAAGCTTTTTGTGCTTTATTTATAGGAACTCCAGCTTTTACCATCCTATGTATTTGTACATCCATAACCTTTGCAAAATCCACAACACATGAGTCTGCTTTTGGGTGATGAGATACTACACAGTCATATCCTAACTGTTGAGCTAGTAATAACTCTGGAGTTTCCATATCAATACCAATAAGTAATCTTTTTATATTTTCACCTTCAACTATGATATTTGTATCATAAGGCATGGAATCTAGTTTTGCTAGCTCTAAAGCTTTGTTCATTAAATCATTTGTATTCATATTCTCTCTTTAAAATCTTTCTTTTAAAACAACAAACTTTTGTACTTTTGAGAATTCAAAAGTTCCTTTATCTGTATGCAAAAGCTCTTGGTCTTTCAAACTCAAGGGTTTTATTTGCTTATGATTTTTACCTTCATATTTAAAACTAATATAGTTTTTATCTTCTATTGCTTTTTGTAAAAATCTTATTTGTATATTCATTTGTTGCCTTTTTATCTGCTCACATGATAAAGTTTAATTATTAAATATAGCTTAAAAATCAAGTCTCGTATTTTAAGTAATTTTTAAAACCTCTCTAAAGGTATATAATTTGAATAGAAAATATTTTGTATTTCAATACAGAATTAATATATATTAATTTTTAGAAAGGATTAGTCATGATTAAAAATGGTATTTACTTAACTTTAATACTTTTCCTAGGAGTTATGGGTTATTTTGTAGTAAATGATTTATATATGGAAAATAGTACGACACTAGCTAGTGTTATTTTCTTAACAGTAAGTGTTGTGATAGCAGTACTTACAACCCATTTCAAGAGAAAAGCAGAGTTAGCAACAGCTCAAAAAGTCATTAATGTAGTGTATATTTCACTCTTTGCATTATATGGTGTTGTAGTTGGTATATCTCTAATGTACGCTCCATCATACGAACTTTCAATGATAAGATTTGAAGGTGGATTGTTTATAGTGGCCAGTATGATTCTTATTTATGGTGTGTTTATGTTTATCAAACGTCACACTTATCACGGGCACTTTCTTTAAAAAATAAAAACTATTTAGTATCCCCACCTTTTGGGGATGCTTCTTTAAAATCAACTTTCTTTTTAATATCACTATCTTTATCAAGCTTTGTTTTAAAAAAATTTACTATAATTGCAAAAAAGTTTTAGGAAGCAATTTTTATGGAAATCACAAGTATTACAAACGAACCAGTTACAGCTGAGCAAAAAAAGTTAGTTCAAGATGACTTTAATACAAATGTAGCATTTTATGTACACTTAAAAGAATACAATGACAACGTAAGAGCTGAATTAAAAAGAAGAATAAAAGAAGTATTCTTTTTTACAAAAGGCGTTCATTGGAAATTTGATAGTTTTGGAATCGAAAAAGCAGGTTCTAGAGGAACAAATATTTTAGGATATTTTGTTTTTAGAACATCAGATGTTGAAAAACTTCAAAAACTATTTGTAGATGAATTCAAAGATTATGACAATGCAGACAAAATCTCTTGTTCAGTTGCAAAATACCAAAAAACTGAAGAACAGTTTTTTGAAGTAGAAGTATAAAAAGAGTTTCTCTTTTTATACACTACATCCATAGTTTTCAGGTTTTAAGCCATTAAAATCTGTAATTCTATCAAGTCTTATTTTTAGACCTTCTTTTAAAATAGCATATTCAATTTTATTAATTATTTTAAAATCAATCAAATAATCCTCTACTATTTTCTCAACATTTTCATCAAAGTAAGTAATACTATTTTTTACTCTCTTAACAGCTGCACTTTCCATCTCATCATAAAAATGACAAGCAATAGGAATATATGGATCAGATGTTAAAATCTCATATAGTTCATTCATAGTTTTTACTATAAAATCAGCTCCATTATCTTTTAACTCTTTTTCATCTCTAAATCCCCATAGAACTCCAATAGCTGTCATTCCTGCACTTTTAGCAGTTTGCATATCTACTTTTGTATCTCCAACAAAAAATACTTCTGAAGGCTTTGCTTGAAGTTCTGAAGCTATATTAATAGCAGCTTGTGGATGGGGCTTTTTAGGAATATCTTTTTTCTGTCCTGAAATATTTACAAAATCAAAATCTTTAAAGAATTTTTGAACACAAGCTTGTGTGAAAATATCTGGCTTATTTGATAATATTGCTTTTTTATAGTTTTGTTTTTCTAGTTTTTCTAAAAGTTCATAAACCCCATCATAAACTTTAGTTTTTGAATCTATTTTATCTTTATATATTTCTTTAAATCTTGTATGAAGTTTTTCTACTTCTTCTTCTGAGACATCTTTTTTAATAGCTCTTTTTATTAATATTTTTGCTCCATCACCAATAAAATATTTATATTCTTCAAGTTGGTGTGTAGGATAGTTGTTTTCTTCTAAGGCTTGATTTACGCTATTTGCTAAGTCTTCTAGTGAGTCTATTAGTGTTCCATCAAGGTCAAAGATTACTGCTTTTTGTTTCATTTTATTCCTTTGGCAGTATTTTAATTGATTTATAGTTACTTGTCAATTGGTAACTATAAATATTATTTGATATAATGCTTCAAAAATATCAAGGAAATATAATGCGTTTTTTAATTGCACTAGCATTAGTTTTTACTTTTTCAAACGCAAAAAATATAGAAAAGAGTTTTAATAAACTTTCAACTGTAGAAATGGCAAAAGTATTAGCAGCTATGGTTGGAGGAGTTTTACCTAAAAGATTAGATGAAATCACTGTTGCAAAAGAGACTTTTTATGAAGGTTCAACTTATGGTTTAAAGAAGTTTATTATTCCAAAAGATGCAAAAGTAAGAAAAGATTTTAAACCATATTTAGTAGTAAAACTATATGAGAAACAAAGCTTTTATGATTATATGAAAAAAAGTGAAGTGAAAAATATGTGTAAATCAAATCTTGTAAGACTGTTTTTAAATAAAGGCGGAAAAGTAAGAGTTGATTACTACAATGAAGAGGAAGAAAATATCTTGTTTATATATCTAAATAAAGAAGATTGCAAGTAAGGCTTACCAGCCTCCACTTGCACCTCCACCACCGAAGCTTCCCCCACCACCTGAGAAACCTCCGCTACTACTTCCAAAACTTCCACCACTTGAAAATCCACCATAACTTGATGAACTAGAGTTTCTATAAGAACTCTTTTCTGAGAAGTCTATTTTTTTTGCTGTGAAAAATATCACTGCAAATAGTAATCCATAAGCTATTAGTGAAATAAGATAATTTTCAGTAAATACAAATGCAAAAAATCCAGCAAAGCCAGAAGGAAGCATAGCTATAGAGAATTTGGCTACTTTTTGGCTGTTCATACTTTTTGCAACGCTACTTAATATTCCTGCAAAAAAGATACTTAGAAAGAATAAAATAGGTAAATTTGTTAATTCTATATTTGATGATTTATTTGTATTGTCATTTTTATATTCACCTTTTATAGCAAGTATTATTTTATCTACTGCTTGTAAAATACCTTTTTCATATTGCTCTGCTCTAAACTTTGGTTTTAAAGTATACTCAATAATCTCGTGGGAAATCTTATCAGTTAGTGCACCTTCTAAACCATATCCAACTTCAATACGAAGTTTTCTATCTTCTGTAGCAATTACAAGTAAAACACCATTGTCCTTATCTTTTTGACCAATACCCCAATGTCTTCCAAGTTGATATGAATAATCAGCTATTTCATTACCATTTAAAGATCTAAGTATTACAACAACTATTTGATTTGAAGTCTCTTCTTCATGCTTTTGTAAAATATCATTTAGTTTATCTTCACTAAGACTTCCTAAAAGATTAGCTTCATCTACAACTCTTCCTGAAAGCTCAGGAAAATGCTTAGTTATATCTGCTTGAATAAAACTAATAAATAAAATTAGAGTTAAAAATATCTTTTTCATAATTACATTAACTCAATTACATCATTTGGAAGTTCATTTTCATCATCATCTTGAATAGGGAAGTTTTTGATTAAAACCTCACTACAAGATTGGATAGCTTTTAAGTACCCATTTGATAAATGACCTCTTTTTACATCAATAATAAACTCATCAACTATTTTTTGCCAATACTCATCTGGTATTTTACTTTTGATAGTTTCATCGCTTATAATTTCTACATATTTTTCATCTAAACTTACAAAAAACATCAAAGCTTGATTTGTTTTTGTTCTATTTAATCCAAGATTATAAAACTGCTCTTGAGCATATTCATTTGCAAGAGAGTGTTTATAAACTTTTGGAAGAAGTTTTAAAACTAAACTATCATATCTATCAAATAAAAAATATATGAAAATAAATAGTAAAACTTGTGTTTGAAATAAGCTCATAGTAGATATATCACTTAAAAAAGTTAAAATAAAAGATAGTATTGCTACTACTGATACATTTACTAATACAGCTTGAAATCTATACTTGGCACTTTTTTTAGTAACTACTGCTACAAGTTCAGCAGAACTTTGTTTCTCAAGCTCTTCAATCTCTTTTGAGATAAGAGCTTTTTCTTGTGCATCTAAGTGCATGCTAAAACTTGATTTTTGGAGCTTCTTGCTCAGATTGAGAAGCTTTAAATGTTTCTCTTATTTCTGCACTTGGATGAGCAATTGCTGCTACTAAACTTCCCGGCATAGTTCTTAATTCTAAGTTATATTTTTTAACTGAGGAAATGAAATCTTTTCTAGCAACTGTAATTCTATTTTCAGTTCCTTCAAGTTGAGATTGTAAAGCTAAAAAGTTTTTATTTGCTTTTAAATCTGGATATTTTTCAACTACTACCATAAGTTTTGATAAGGCAGATGATAGTGAAGATTGAGCTTGTGAAAACTGTTGTAATAATGCAGGGTTATTTAATGTATCTGCATTTACATTTATTTGAGATACTTTACTTCTAGCTTCTGTAACTTCTGTAAAAGTACTTTTTTCATGTTGGGCATAACCTTTTACAGTTGCTACAAGATTAGGAATAAGATCAGCTCTTCTTTTGTACTGGTTTTGTACTTGAGACCATTTTTCTTTTACATCTTCATCTAAAGTTGGGATATTGTTGTAATTTGTAATTACTAAATATGCTATTGGAAGTACTATTGCTAAGATTACAATTATCGCGATTTTTTTCATTTGTTTGCCTTTTGTTTGCTTATGCCATATTATTAAAAATATGTTTAACTTAATATAAATGATTATTATAAAAAGTGCTATAATAATATTGGTTATCAAGTGATATTGTATTAAATGATGTAATTTTGAACAAATTATAATATTTTTTATAATAAAAAAGTCTACATTAAGAAGTTTTTAATAGATATTGAATATGATTATCATTAAAAATAATATACGAAATTTATTGGAGTTAAATATGAAAGCCTCAGATTTATTTGTAAAAGCTTTAGAAAATGAAGGTGTTGAATATATATTTGGAATTCCAGGTGAAGAAAACTTGGATTTACTTGAGTCATTAAGAGAGTCAGATATCAAATTGATTTTAACAAGACATGAACAAGCCGCAGGTTTTATGGCTGCAACATATGGAAGACTTACTGGAAAAGTAGGTGTATGTTTAGCCACACTTGGACCTGGTGCTACAAACTTTGCTACAAGTGCAGCTTATGCACAACTTGGTGGAATGCCAATGTTAATGATTACAGGGCAAAAACCAATCAAAAAATCAAAACAAGGTAGATTTCAGATTATTGATATTGTTAATATGATGAAACCTATGACAAAATACTCAAAACAAGTAGTAAATGGAAATAATATTCCCTCAATGGTTAGAGAATCATTTAAAATTGCTACTACTGAGAGACCAGGTGCTGCTTTAATTGAATTACCAGAAGATATAGCAGCTGAAGAGTGTGATTTTAATATCTATCCAGTTCAGACATTTAAGTATCCAAAAGCAGACCAAGAAGCAATACTAGAAGCAGTTGCTATGATTGAGAAAGCAAAAAGACCACTATTACTTATAGGTGCGGGTGCAAATAGAACTAGAATTGGTAATGCTCTTACAAACTTTGTAAATGAAAGTGGAATTCCATTCTTCTCTACTCAAATGGGTAAGGGTGTAATAGATGAAAACCACAAATTATGTTTAAGTACAGCAGCCTTATCAAAAGATGATTTTATTCATTGTGCAATTGATAGAGCAGATTTAATTATCAATGTAGGGCATGATGTAATTGAAAAACCACCATTCTTTATGGAAAATGATGAAAATGCAAAAAAAGTAATCCATGTAAACTTCTTCCCATCAGAAGTAGACGATACATACTTCCCTCAACTAGATGTAGTAGGAGATATAGCTTCAAATGTTGATAACCTAAGACGTGCTATTTCAGTACAAGAACACTGGGAATTTGATTATTATAAAAGAATGACAGAAGAGATTAAAACTCATCTTAGTAAATACTTTGGAGATACAAGATTCCCAATACTTCCACAAAAAGCTGTAAGAACTATTAGAACTTTATTAGATGATGAAGATATAGTTACACTTGATAATGGAGTATATAAAATCTGGTTTGCAAGAAACTATAGATGTGCAAAACCAAATACACTGTTATTAGATAATGCACTTGCTACTATGGGAGCAGGACTTCCTTCTGGAATGGCTGCTAAAATGGTAAACCCAGATAAGAAAGTAGTATCAGTTTGTGGGGATGGTGGATTTATGATGAATTCACAAGAACTAGAAACTGCTGTTAGACTAAATCTTGATTTAACAGTAATTATCCTAAATGATAATGCATATGGAATGATTAAGTGGAAACAAACAGGTATGGGCTTTGATACATATGGACTTGATTTAGGTAACCCTGATTTTGTAAAATACGCAGAGTCTTATGGAGCATCAGGACATAGACCTACATCTTGCGAAGAGTTTGAAGAAACTTTAGAGAAGTGTGTAAATGGAAAAGGTGTTCATGTAATAGATTTAGCAGTGGATTATTCACTTAATCATTCAATCTTAAATGAACTGTTAGCACAAAAAGAGTGTTTAATATAATAAAAGAAAAAGGAAATAACATGAGTAAAATTGAAGTAACATCACCATTTGATGGAAGTGTAGTAGGAGAGGTTCCTTTTTCAACAGTAGAAGAAGTACAAGCTGCAATAGATTTAGCAAGTGATACTTTCTTAGACCATGAAAACCATATGCCAAAACATAAAAGAGTTGAAATCTTAGAAAAAGTGGCAGAGATTATGAGCTCACAAGTAGATGAACTTACAAAGCTTTGTGCAAGTGAAGGTGGAAAGCCTTGGGTTGATTCTCAAGTAGAAATACATAGAGCTATTAATGGTGTTAAATTAGCTATTGAAGCAATGGGTTCACAAGAAGGTAAAGAAATAGCAATGGGGCATACAGCTTCATCTGCAAATAGAATGGCATATACATTCAAAGAACCTATTGGAGTAGTAGCTGCAATTTCTGCATTTAACCATCCATTTAACTTAGCCGTTCATCAAGTAATACCAGCTTTAGCAGTTGGATGTCCCGTAGTTATTAAACCAGCTACTCAAACTCCTATGTCTGCTATTAGATTAGTAGAAATTTTAGAAGAAGCGGGTCTTCCTAAAGGTTGGGCGCAAGCAGTAGTTTGTGATAGAACTGGGGGAGAATTACTTGCAACATCTGAGAAAGTAGACTTCTTAACATTTATTGGTTCTGGTGCTGTAGGTTGGTACTTAAACTCAAAAGTATCAAATGGTACGAGAGTAGCATTAGAGCATGGTGGGGTTGCACCTGTTATTGTTGAGGCTGATGCTGATATTGATGACTTAATTCCATCTATTGGAAAAGGTGGATTCTACCATGCTGGTCAAGTTTGTGTATCAGTTCAAAGAATTTATGTACATGAATCAATCGTTGATGAGGTAGCAAATAGATTATCTGACTATGCTTCTAAATTAGTAGTTGGTGACCAGTTAGATCCAAAAACTGAAGTAGGGCCTTTAATTAACCACAATGAAACTAATAGAGTAGAAGAATGGGTTAATGAAGCAGTAACAAAAGGTGGTAAGATTTTAACAGGTGGAAAAAGAATCACTGATTCTACTTTCGAGCCAACTGTCATTTTAAATCCTTCTGATGATGCACTAGTATCAACTAAAGAGGTATTTGGACCAGTTGTTTGTATCTATTCATACTCTGATATTGAGCAAGCTTTTGATAGAGCTAATGGTCTTGAAGTATCATTCCAAGCTGCAGTGTTTACAAAAAATATTGATACAGCTTTAAGAGCTGTAAAAAGATTAAATGGAACAGCAGTAATGGTAAATGACCATACAGCATTTAGAGTTGATTGGATGCCATTTGGAGGAGCTAAGGCTTCTGGTCTTGGATTAGGTGGAATTCACCACTCTATGGAAGAGATGACAAATGAAAAAATGATGGTAATTAAATCTCCTGTATTGTAGAATACGAAATATATTTTAAACTAAGGACTTTCCTTAGTTTAAATTCTAATATTTAAAGTCAAAGGAATAAAATGACTTGGGAAGATTTTTTTAAAGAAGAAGAAAAAAAAGATTATTATCAAAACTTAATGAGTCAAGTAAACAAGGCTTATGAAACTACTACAGTATTTCCACCAAAAGATAAAATCTATAATGCATTTGATTTAACAACACTTGAAAACACTAAAGTTGTATTACTTGGGCAAGACCCTTATCATGGAGCAGGACAAGCACAAGGTTTAGCATTTTCAACACCTGAAGAGATTAAAAACCCACCATCTATGAGAAATATGTTAAAAGAGATAAATGAAGATATTGGAGATTCTCATTGTGAAAATGGAGATTTAACTTCATGGGCAAAAGATGGGGTTTTATTAATAAATGCCATTTTAACAGTAGAAGAAGCAAAACCCAAATCACATCATAAAATGGGATGGGAAAAGTTTACTGATAATCTAATTACTTTTATTTCAAACAACTGCAGTGATGTTGTATTTATTTTATGGGGTGCAAGCGCTATTAAAAAACAAAAGATTATTGATGAGACAAAACATCATATTTTAAGTGGAGTTCATCCAAGTCCCTTATCTGCTTATAGAGGGTTTTTTGGATGTAAGCATTTTTCACAAACAAATGAGATTTTAAAAGATTTAGGAAAAGAAGAGATTAAGTGGTAAAAGGTTTATGAAAATAAACTTTTTACTTTCTGTTTTACTTTTGAAAGACTAAGTTTAATAGCTGCATATTTCATAACTTTTGCAGCATTTTTCCATCTATCTTTTTCATAACAAGGAGATGGGCAGGTTCTACATCTTGGTTTTATTTCATGTGGGCATTCTTGAAGTCGTTGAAAAGAGTAGTTTATTGCATCATGGCAATCTTCACATAAAGATAAATTTATCTCAAAAGTTTTACCTTTAAACTCTAGTTTTTGAGATTTTTCTTTATAGTAATCGTGTTTATCTTTACAATAAACTTCGAAAAAATTCTTTAAAGTGTGGATTTCTGTGTCAAATTTTTCTTCTGTCATAATATCTTCTTTGATGATTTCATTTTCTAATGGTTAATAAATTATGATAAAATATTGTATTTAGTATTTTTACATAAATGCTAATATGATACATTGATAAGAATCAATAAAGGCAAATACAAATGCAAGACAAACAATTAGATGATTTTTCCTATTTTAAATTTTTAAAAGAGGATGATTTAGCAAGATTAAAAGATATATCTATTAAAAAATATTTCAATAAAGACGAGATTTTATTTTATAAAGGTGAGTCTCCTAAGTATTTACATTTACTAACAAAAGGTATTGTAAAACTTTATACTCATGATCATAAAGACAATGAAGTTATTATTCATAATCTTATGGGTCCATCATTGATTGCAGAAATAGCAAACTATGAAGAGATACCATATCCAGCAAATTGTGCCTTTGAAACAAGAGCTGAAGTATTACTTATTGATTATGAAAAATTTAAAGAAGAATTTTTATTAAAACCAGAAATATCAATATTTTTTATTAAATCTTTAACAAAAAAAATAAAAGCACTAGAGAGTTTTATTTCTTATAATATAAGCTCAAATAGTATTGAAAAAATAGCTAAGTTTTTATATGATAATGAGTCAATTTTAATAAATTTAAAACAAGTAAAGATTGCTCAAATACTTAATATTACGCCAGAAACTTTTTCTAGAAAAATTTCAAAGATGAAAAAAGATGGTGTTATTCAAAATGATAAAGGTCATATAAAAATCCTTGATTATGATAAACTAAAAGAGTATATTCATAACTAAAAAAGAGAAGCTTTATGCTTCTTCTTTTTGCTCAAGTTTTATCTCTTTTTTAAGAGAATAAAGATTTCCATAAAGATTCTTTTTATGTATCTTATCAACCATCATAAATATAAATGCAACAACTACAACATTTAAGTGAATCATAGCTTCTTGAAATGAAAACATTAATATTAAAACACCAGCAATTAGTATAAAAATAGGTTTTGCTAGTCTTATACTAGCTTCAGCTGATATAATTTTTTGCTTATATTCAGATTCATTTTGATTTATGAATTCTATATCTTCAGATGTTAGTTTCGATTCTCTTTTTAACTCTTCTAAACCTTTGATAATATCGACTTTCTTTTTATACTGTAAGAATCTATATCCTAGAATTAAAAGTAGTATAATTGATGCAACATTTGATATTAATTCAAATGGTATTTGGTTTAACATTTGCTTCCTTTAAATGTATATTTATAAGTATTTTGTATAATTTCAAAAGTTTTTTTTTAGGATTACACAATAACTAATTTATATATACTAATAATATCGTTACTATTTATTCCCATTACATTTTATACTATGAAATTCTTTTTTGATAGAAAATCGTACCATAATTACATAAAAGATAACTTATTTAGCAAGGATAATCTATGGTATTGGAAATGGGAAAAAGAAAGTGTAAAAAATCTACATGCAAAATGTAAAAAATGTAAAAAATCTCTTGTTTATGATGAAAACTATAATAATAGCGTAGTATTTTTTTATTGCCCAATTTGTAATGATGAGCAAATAAAAGTACAAGGTGGTGATTTTAATCATTCCCAATTTATTTTAAAACGAGAAATTCAAAGAAAAGCAAATGTAGGTAAATTTAGAAAAATTCCTTAATTCACAATTAGTATATAATTTTTTAATAAATTTATTTAATTTAAATTGATATAATATTTTCAATTATTTTAAGGAGATCAAATGAAAAAAATTATTGCATTACTAATGTTAAGTGTTTCTTTTATGTTTGCAGCGGTTAATCTACAAACTGCATCAAAAGAAGAATTAATGTCTATTAAAGGTATTGGACCAAAAAAAGCTGATTCTATTATGAAATATAGAAAATCAAATAAAATTAAAAGTGCTGATGACTTAAAAAACATCAAAGGTTTTGGTCCTGGTATTATTTCTAATGTAAAAGGAAACAAAACAGTTTCTAAAGCTAAAATGACTCAAAAGAAGAAGACTGCTAAGATTGAAGATAAAAGAAAAGAAAAGATTTCTAAAGCTAAATCTTCTGGTATGTCTAAAGATAAGATAAAAGCAAAAAAGCAAAAAATTAATGAAAAAGCTAAAGCTAAAAAAACTAAAGCAAAAGAAAAATTAAAGTCTAAAAAAGAGACTAAAAAAGCTAAGAAAGCTGAAAAAAAAGCAAAAAAAGCAGCAAAGAAAGAAACTAAAAAGTAATTAGATAAGCTTAGTAGGCCTATCTACTAAGCTTTTTACTTCAATTATGATAAAATCTCTTAAATTTTTTTAAGAGGTAAATATTGAAAATATCCCCAAATGATTTATGCCCATGTGGTTCAACAAAAAAATATAAGAAGTGTTGTAAACCCTTTCATGACGGACAAATACCTAAAAGTGCAGAAGAGTTAATGAAATCTAGATTTAGTGCTTATGCATTAAGTAAAGCAGATTATATTATGGAAACTACGCACCCTCTAAACCCTGACTTTGCAGAAAATAGCCAATCTTGGAAAAAAGATATTATGAATTTTTGTGATTATACTGATTTTGTTAATCTAGAAGTTTATGAAACTCAAGAAGGTGAAGATGAGAGTTTTGTTACATTTAAAGCAATACTAACACAAGATAATTTAGATGCATCATTTAGTGAAAAAAGCAGATTTTTAAAAGTAAATGGAAAATGGTTCTATATAGACGGAACTTTTTTTGATTATTAGGAAATAAAATGAAGATATTATTAGCTCCAGCGGAGACAAAAAATAAAGGTGGTGAAGAGCAACCTTTTTGTAAAGAAAACTTTTTTTTAGAAGAGTTATTTGATAAAAGAGTAGAAATATTTGATAAATATGAAGAGCTATTAGCTTCATCTTCTCTTGAAGAACTATCAAAGTGGTTTGGACTTAAAAAACTTGATGAAGTTGAAAAGTACAGTGAGAGTTTAAAAAGTAAGCCTTCAATGAAGGCAATTCAGAGATACAATGGTGTAGCTTTTGATGCCTTAGAATATAATGAATTAAACGATAGTGAACAAAAATATGTAGATGAAAATGTAGTTTTATTCTCAAATCTTTTTGGAGCTATAAAGGCAAGTGATTTAATACCTGACTATAAATATAAACAAGGTGCAAAATTACCTAATACAAATGTAGAAAAGTTTTATTTAGATAATTTTACTAATGAATTAGATGATTATGTAGGTGAAGAGGTAATTGATTTACGTGCAGGACATTATGAAAAGTTTTATAAAGTGAAAAAAGCTAATGTACTTACTTTCAAATTTTTAAAAGATGGGAAAGTAGTAAGTCATTGGGCAAAATTTTATAGAGGTAAACTTTTAAATGAACTTGCAAAAAACAATATAAATTCTCATAGTGAATTCATGGCCATGCAAATTGATGGATTAAAACTAGAAGAAATCCAAGAAAAGAAAAATATTAAAACACTTATTATGAGTATTGAAGCTTAGAAATTAACTTTTTTGAGGTAGAGTTATTTTAAACTCTGCTCCAAAATATTCCTCATTACGATATTTAAAATGTTTATTTTGTGCTTCAATTTTTCCATGAAAACTCTCAATTATAATTTGATGAGTCATATATAATCCAAGGCCTGAACCTTGTGTTTGATGCTTTGTTGTAAAGTAAGGTTCAAATATATTACTTAAAGCTTCCTCTTTAATCCCTCCAGCATTATCTGTAATAGTTAAAATTGTATTTGCATCTTTTTTATATACATCTATTATAACAATCCTATCTTCAAGGCTATTTTTTTCTTTAAAAGCATCTTTCGCATTTGATAAAATATTTATTAATGCTTGTGTTAGTTCATTTGGAAAACCTTCTAAATAGATATCTTCATTATGGGTATTAATTATTAAATCAATATCATTGTTTTTAAAGGATGACTCTGTAATTGTCAAGGATTTATCAAATAATTCATTTATATTAAATATTGAACTTTTTTTATCTTTTTTAAGAAATGATCTAAAATCATCTATTACATCAGATAAATATTGAGTAAACTCAACTATTTTATCTAAGTCTTGCCCTGCATCTTTTTCTTTATACATATTAAATTCAATTTTAAATTTTAATCCACTAGCAATCATAGATATAGTATTTAAAGGTTGTCTCCATTGATGGGCAATATTTCCAATCATTTCACCCATAGAAGCTAACTTTGTTTGTTGCATAAAAAGATTTTCTCGCTCTTTATATTTTGATATATCTGCAATATAACCAATAAAATGAGTTGCTTCATCGTTTTCATTGTATATTACTCTTGTTGAATCATAAAGCCATAAATAAGTACCATCTGCCTTTTTAAATCGATAAGGTTCATGTAGGAAACTATCTTCTTTTTTGCTTATACTATTAAGAACAACTGACACAGTAGTGTCATAATCATTTGGATGTATTAACTTTGCATAGTTAATCTTATTTGATATAAAATCTTCAACTTCATAACCCAGAAGTGCCTTACAATTTTTTGATATATATTCAACAGGCCAACCTTCTTTATTTTTCCACTTAATTAATATAAAGTCCCCATTATCAAATAGTTTTAAAGATTCTTCTATCTCTTTATTCTTTCTCTTTAACTCATTTTGATCTTTTATATTTTGTTTTAAATATGCAATAACAATTAGTATAAATATAATTATAAAAGCTAGAGCATAATTGTCATAATCTCTTTTGTTTTTAATAAATGTAGTATATTCTTTTTCAGCATTTACCCATATTTTACTATCTAATTCTACTACATATTTTTTATGCTCTTGCACTAACAAAATCAATTTCTCAATATCAAAATTTTTTGTTTTAATTAGTTTAGAAACTCTTTTATTTAGTAAGAATATTTTTTCTAGAGTTGGTTGATATTCTTGGTATTCATGATGACTTAAAAAACCTTTTACTCCTAAAAGATACTGTTTTGCTTTTGTGAGGTGTTTAGTTTTTTTATTTATTTTATAAAGAGCAAGTTCCTGCATACTTTTATCAAAAATAAGTTGAGCTTTTAATAGATGTCTTGATTGGGTGTATATTTCTGTACTATTTGACATGTTGTATACAAATCTATCTTTATTTACAAATAGATATATAATTAGTATTCCGAAAATAGAAAGTAGGATTAATATGAATCTTTTCATCATCTAAATTCTGCTTCAATTATCATCCAAATCCATTTTGTTAAATATATAGCATGTTTATCTTTTTTGTAATTTCTATATATAATTCTTGCTGGACCTTTTATATCAGGAGTTAATAATTTATTGTTTTCTTTAAATACTAAAATAATGTTTTTATTTTCAATTTGTTTTTTTGTAAATTCTATTTTATAATCATCTAAAGCAGTAAGTAGAAGTTTATTAGCTTTTTTTCCATAGCTTTGAGTAAAATCTTTTAGAGTAATTCCTTGGAATGTTAAAAATTCTTTTTTATATGGTTCAAATATTTTAAAACTTACAATTTTATCTTTTTTAATATCTTGTAGTTTTAATATTTCTTGTTTTCCATTTATTAATGAAAGTTCATTTGCATTTATTGATGTTAAAGTAAGAAATAAAATTAATAATATTTTTTTCATAATCAAATCTTTTATTAGAGTATAATTATTCTATAAAATAATTTATTATAACAAGGTAATAAAAGGTGATAATTATAATATTTTCTTAAACCTTTTTTATTAAAAATAAAAAAAGCAATGAAAGCGAAGAAAATATTGCACTAAATACAAATAAATACTCTCCATAAAGGTATCCAGCTATAAGTGCTCCTAAAAATCCACCTAAACCATATGCAACACCATACATAAATTGTTGTGCTAACTTTTTGTTATCATAAAGAGAATATAAGTACATTATTACAGCACTATGATATAGTCCAAATGAAAATGCATGAATACTTTGACTTATAAATGTCATAGTAAGAGAGTCAGGATATGCATAAAGAATTAACCATCTAAAGATAGTAATACCTAAACAAAATTTTATTATATTAAGGAGATTATTCTTTAATAATGGAGCTTGAAAATAAAGCATTAATATTTCACATATAACACCAAAAGACCAAAGGTAAGAAGTCATTTCAAGAGAAATACCATGTTCTGTTTCATAAATAGTGAAGAAGTTATAGAAACCACCAAAACTCATTTGCATAAAAAATAAACTTGCCCAGAATGGCCAATATTTAATAAAAGAAAAAGGTTCTTGTTTAATATCTTCAGTTTTTGTTTGAATATTCTTTTTCATTAACATTAATGCAAAAATTACAGTTAAGATATTTACACTTAAGTAGTAATGCAGAGCAACTTTTGGCTCACTTAGATATTTAGCTAATACAAGTGAAATTAACATGAATCCAATAGATCCAAATAATCTTGATTTTCCGTATTTACTTTTTCCCAGTTCTTTAATAGCTGTAACTTCTAAATAAGGGAGAATAAGAGATAAACATACTCCTAATAAGGCATTATTTATCATAAAAGCAAAAAAGCTTTCAATAGTTAAATAGAATAATGCTGAACATAGTATAGATAAGAATAAAGCGGTTTTAAATACTTTTTCATCAAGTTTTATATGTTTTAAAAATAAAAAAGGTGTTAAGAATCTCATTAAAGGGGCTAGAGCAAAAATAATACCAATATCAAAGGCATTGTATCCAATATCATGGAGAACCTTAGGCATGAATATTACATAAACTCCAACAGCAGCAAAATAAAAAAAATAAAATGCTGAAAGATTAAAAAAAAGCATTTATTATTCGTTGATAATTATAGTATTAGAAATTATATCTTGAAAAGTTTTTTTGTCTTTATTGAAAAAAGGTACAAACATTAAGAATATTGATATCATGGCAAATAAAGTTGCTACATATCGTATTAATGCTTGAGGAAATGATATTCTATCTTTAGATAGAGCATTTACTATTTTAAGACCATATGCTTTCATCCCTGGCGTTTGGAATTTAACATACCAGAAGAACATAATTATAAAAGCAGAACTTGAAATAATCAATGTCCATCCAATAGATCTATTCTCTGCAAATTCAGTACCACTACCTAGAATTAAATACATTACAATGTATGTAATAGGAGTAGTTACCAAAAATGAGTCAGTTAGAAAAGCTTTAAGTCGATTAGGAAGAGATGCACAAGGAGATTGAACTTCTTGTGTTTCCATAGAGTTAACTTTATTATCATTAACTTTCTTTTGTTTTACATCTCTCCATTTTGCCATTAGTTACCTCTACTACCTGGTTTATATGCAATATCTTTAAAATCACACTCTTCTGGTGTATACATTTTAAAAGTAAAGTCAGCTAAAGCGAATAATGGTTTATCAAGTGGTAATTTACAATTATCTTGTGCTTCTAAGTCAGAACCTACTCTTGAGCAGAATCCTCTATTTGCTAATGCAGCATAAGCTACGATGTTTCCACCATCAGCTTCAACTTGTTTAGCAGCTTCAAGTGCAGAACCACCAGTTGTGATAATATCTTCACAAATAATGTAGTTTTCACCCTCAGCAACTTCGAATCCTCTTCTGATTGTCATTTCACCTTCAACTCTTTCTGCAAAAATAAATCTTACATCTAAAGCAGTTGCTAATGCAAATCCAGCAATTAATCCACCAAGTGCAGGTGAACAAACAGCATCTACTTTAATTCCAGATTCTTTAATTTGTGCAGCTAAAGCTTCTGCTAATAATTTAGCAGTTTTAGGATCTTCTAGAACTTTTGCAGATTGTAAATAAAAGTTTGAATAGTTACCTGAGCTTAATTTAAAATGTCCTTCTAATAGGGCATTTGCATCTTTATAAATTTGTTCTACGTTCATCATTATACCGTTAAGATTTCTTGTTCTTTAGCTTTTAAAGTATCATCAGCTTTAACTACATAAGAATCAGTAATTTTTTGGATTTCGTCTTGTGCTTTTTTGCTTTCGTCATCAGTAACTTCTTTATCTTTATGTAAAACTTTTACTTTATCGTTAGCAGCTTTTCTGATATTTCTGATAGCAACTTTTGCATTATCAGTCATAACTTTAGCACCTTTAGCACTCTCTTTTCTTTGATCAACTGTCATTGGTGGGAAGAATAATTTAATTACATCACCATCATTGTTTGGATTTACACCAATATTAGCATTTTGAATTGCTTTTTCAATATCACCTAAAAGATTTTTTTCCCATGGGTTAACAACAATAGTTGTAGCATCAGCTGCTAAAACAGAACCAACTTGATTTAAATCAGTAGGAGTTCCGTAATAATCAACTTTAACACCATCTAAAACAGCAGTTGTAACTTTTCCAGTTCTTAATGTTTTGTAATCTTTCTTTAAAGCCTCGATTGACTTTTCCATATGATCTTTTGTATCAGCGTAGATCTCTTGTAACATATATTCTCCTTTATTTAATTAATAGTTTACTTGAAATGGTATAGTAGTTTGGACTAATAGCTACTCTATTTCGTGAAAGCTTTAGCTTTTTATCCAATTTGACGTCTATTATACCATCTTTAACTTTGATATTCTGCCATCCATAAGCTGAGATATATAGTTTTATATCTTTGATTTTTGGATCGACTTTTACTTTTACTCTTCTTAGTATTCCATCTTTAGGAAATACTTTTGGCTCAATCCATGTAGCATCTAAAGTTTTGTATTTTAGTTTTGCTTTTAAATTAACTTTGCCAACTAAAGCAACCCTATTTAAATCATAAACATCACTTTTACTAGTAATACTACCTGAGCTTTGATTTGCGATATAGTCAAAATCAAATTTTTTAATAACTTCTTTTACTCTCTTATCATATTCCCCATATGGATAAACATATCCTTTTGGTTTAAATCCAAGTTTTTGTACAAAAATATCATATGATTTTTTTGTATCTTCAAAAATTGATTTATTTGATAAGTGTGTTAGATGATTGTGTCCATATGAATGTAAAGATATTTCTCCATATTTAGAAGCATCTTTAATTTGTTCCCAAGTCATAAAGTCACTATATTTTTTTTCAGTGGCTTCAACATAAATAAATAGAGTAAAAGGATAATTGTATTTTTTAAATAAAGGAAGTCCATTTTTGTAGAAGCTTTTATATGAATCATCAATATTAAAAGCTACCCAATTATCTGGAACTTGTTCTTTATTTTTTACTTTTTCAACAATATCTGACATTGGTACAACCTTGTACCCTTTGTCTTTAAAGTATTTAAACTCTTTTTCTAATTCTTTAAGTGTTGTATTTGTACTTTGATGTCTATCATCACCAAATCTATGATATACAAATACATGTGCGTTAGCACTTACATAAAGATAAGAAATACAAAGAAGTAAAAAATACTTCATACTTACTTTTTCTTTATATTACTTATTTGTTGGTACTACTGGTGCAGAGTTTGGTGCAGCAGGTGCAGCTTGTTCTGATTTAGTAATTGGTGTTGCTGGAATTAGTGTTTCTGTTTTTACATTATCAACAGCACTTTGGTTTCTTTCTTCATTGTAAAGATAACCTAAAAATATAGTATTCATTACAAATAATAGTCCTAAAGCCATTGTTGCTTTAGTTAAGAAGTTACCTGGTCCTTTAGCACCAAATAATGATTCATTACTCCCACTATAAGCTCCAAGACCAATGCTTGAACTCTTTTGTAATAAAATTACTATTGTAATAAGAACTGCTAAAACAAATTGTACGATTAAAAGTGTAGATGTCATAATCTATTTCCCTTTTTAAAAAATGGTGTCAATTTTATCTAAAACTTATTAAAAATAAGCTAAAATGGCCTTTATCTACATTTTAATACTATCATAAAGAGTAAGATTGTCAGTTAAAAATCAATTTTCAAAATACGCAAATCAGTATAAAAACCATAATATCATTCAACAAATTGTTGCTAAATCTTTAGTTCGAGAATTAAAAACAAAACCTAAAAAAATACTAGAATTAGGTTGTGGTTCTGGACAAGTTTATAATCATATTGATTGGGATGTTGATTATTATAAGGCTATAGATTTCTCATCTTCAATGTGTGAACTACATCCAAAAGCTGATAATATTGAAGTAAAATGTTATGACTTTGATACAGAAGAATTTTTAAATGAAATTAAAGATAATGACTATGATATTGTATTATCTTCATCTGCTTTGCAGTGGTCAAAAGACTTATCAAAAATAGTAAAATATTTATCATATATTACAAATGAAATAAATGCAGTATTATTTACATCAAATACTTTTAAAACAATTCAAAATATTTCAGAAACAAATTCACCAATATTAGATGAAAATTCAATAAAAGAAGCATTTTCAAAATACTTTGATTGTGAATTTGAAACAATTGAGTATAAATTAGAGTTTGATAATAAAAAAGACTTATTTGATTATATTAAAAATTCAGGTGTAAGTGGTGGTTCTGCAACATTAGATTATAAAATGGCAAAAAAACTTTTTAAAGAGTATAAATTAAATTATTTAGAGTTTGAAGTAATCTTTGTTAAAACACTCTCTAAAGTATAAAGTTCATACCTTATATACTTAAAGTTTTCACTATCTTCAATTGATGATAGTTTTGTAAACTCTTCTAATACCCTTGAGCTTTCTTGAGCTCTTTTAAAATTAGCTATTAATATAGAGTATAAGTCATCTCTATTTTGTTCACTTTTAATAGAAGATCTTAAAACATCATTTTTAACATCTCTAGTTTCAAGTAATTGATTATAGTTGTCAGTCCTAGCTTTATGTCTAAGGCTTTTTAGTTTTAAAGCAGTATCTTTGTCATTATATATATATCTAAAGATATCTTCAACCACTCGAATTCCTTCACGTAGTCTATTTAAGTTCGCATCGATTAATCGTAAGTTATTTGATTTCATATTAATTAGAAGTACTAACTAACTCCAAGAGGAGTTAGTTTTAGTCGTCACTACTATTCATGATTCCTAAAATTTGTAATAAAGATACAAATAAGTTAAAGAAATCTAAGTATAAAGATAATGCAGCTTCAACTGGTGAATCATATCCACCTCTGATGATTTGCTGAGTATCATATAAAATAAATGCTGAGAATAATAATGCACTTACACTAGCAATTCCTAATTGCATTAAAGATGATTGAATGAAGATGTTAGAAATACCTGCAACAATTACAATAATTAAAGCAATAAATAAAAATTTACCCATAGAAGAGAAATCTCTTTTAGTAGTCATTGCGAACATTGAAATTCCACCAAATGCAACCGAAGTCATTAAAAATGCTTGACCTACAATAGATGCACCACTTGGCATTGCGATAATTGATGCTAATAATGGAGCAATCATTAATCCTGTCATAAATGTTAATGCAAATAATGCTAATAAATTAATTCCTGGTTTATGTTTAACTCTTGGAATTACAAACCATACCATTCCAATAACTGCTGCAAATAAAACCCATTTAACACCACCCATTAGGAAAGAAACAATTTCAAGACCAATATATGATCCTGCAGTTGCTGCTAATAATGAACCTGCAAATAGCTGATATGTAGCTTTTAAGAAACTCATTAATTCGGCTTTTGATGAGTCCTGTGTATGCTGAGATGATTCGTTAGAAAGATAATCTCTATTATACATATGTTAATCCTTTATATATTTAAGTTGTGTAATTTTATTATGTTACTCTTAATAACATCTTTAATCTTTTGTATTAATTCTACACGTATATATATAATATAGAAAAAAAGTAAATGAATAATTAATATGTTTTTGTATTATCTACAATGTAAAACTAGTAAAAAAGCAAATAAAATGTAAAAACCACATAAATATACAAATTTAAGAAGAACCTAAGAAAAACTCCTTGACAAAGGAGGAATATTTGTCTATAATTCCCGTCCAATTTCAGAGGAACGACACAAAGTTCTAAAGAGATAGTGATCTTT
>Ga0193960_1000243_pt1 | contig 22955 bp, 14 predicted proteins | sample FB_3_MG_FD_140338 | JGI IMG/M metagenome (GOLD analysis project Ga0193960, IMG submission 140338) | Microbial mat bacterial communities from the Broadkill River, Lewes, Delaware, United States - FB_3_MG | ecosystem: Environmental > Aquatic > Freshwater > River > Microbial mats | place: USA... | reverse complement strand
GGTAACAGTTGACTGATAATTTCCATAGTCATAGATCCTTTTATATTGAAAAATTGCGGCGATTATACTTAAAATTACTTAATATAGCACTGAATATCCCTAGAGTTTTGTATAATACAAAATGCAAAAAAAACTATACGATGATATTTTCTATGGAGCACTTACAGCTCTTCTCTTTAGCGCTTTTATCTATTTAGAGTATTTTGAACTTCGTTTGCTTATTTTCAACACACTCTTTGCCCTTAGCTCTATAGCTCTTTTACTCTATATCTCAAAAAGAGCTGTACTCTTTGCAGGTTTCTCTATTGGTATCTTATGGTTTTATTGGATAGGTTATAGTTTTACCTACACTGGGACTGCATATCTTACCCCATTTGTAACACTTGGCTTTGGCTTTGTCTATACGCTGTTTTTTGGTGTTTTAGCACTCAGTTCTAAAAGTTATATAAGGGCTTTATTACTTTTTCTTCTGAGCTTTATAGAGCCTTTTGATTTTAACTGGATGCAGATAGAGTTGATTTTTATCGAAAGTTACATCAAGATAGACAAACTCTCTTTAGCCCTTGTGCTTCTTGCACTTAGCCTTCCTCCAAGTATGCCATCTAAATTTCGTTATGCCCCTTTACTTTTACTTCTTTTTACATTTAGATTCTCATACCCACAAGCAGATCTTGCTCCACTTAAGATTAAACTCTTCAATACAGAAGTGCTTCAAGAACAAAAATGGAAAGCAGAAAATCTTGATGCTACACTTACTATGATCTTCTCAGCTATACAAGAAGCAAAAAAAGAGCACTATGAACTTATTATCTTTCCCGAATCAGTTTTTCCGATGTATCTTAATCTCTACCCGAAACTTCTAACTCTTTTACGTGAGAACTCTCATGATATTAGCATCGTTGCAGGAGCCTTACTCTATGAGAACAATCAAAGCTTTAATGTGACATATATGTTTGAAGATGGTGAGTTTAGCATAGCAAAAAAAATGGTTCTCGTCCCTTTTGGAGAGTATATACCCTTGCCAAAATTTGCACAAGACTTTATCAATGAAACCTTCTTTAACGGAGAGTCTGATTTCTCAACTGGAGATCAGCCAACAGACTTTACGATCTCTCATCATAAGTTTCGCAATGCGATCTGTTACGAAGCAACTTGCCAAGAGATCTATAGCGGCGATGTAAAGTATGTTATTGCAACAAGTAACAATGCTTGGTTTGCCCCATCTATCGAGCCAACTCTACAAAATTTGCTCTTGCGTTTTTATGCACGTAAAAATAACGTTACCATCTACCACGTTGCAAACTACAAAGGCACTGCTATCATCCGATAAAAGCGCTTTTGTAACCTCTTTTAGATATAATATCACTTCAAAATTTAGAAAATTTGCAGGACGTAACCGATGGTCAATTTAAAAAATCCAAATCTTTATAACAACCGTGAACTCTCTTGGCTTCAATTTAATACAAGAGTCTTAAAACAGGCACAAGACGCTTCACTTCCTCCACTCGAGCGTCTTAAATTTCTTGCGATCTATGGAACAAATCTTGATGAATTTTATATGATCCGTGTAGCGGGACTGAAAAAACTCTTTACCGCTGGGATCATCGTCTCTGGTGCGGACAAACTTACTCCACTTCAACAGTTGCGTGAGATCCGAGAGTATCTACACCAAGAGCAAAAAAGTGTAGAGGCGTGTTTATTTGAGATCCTTCAAGAGCTTCAAAAAGAGGGGATCAACATTAAAAGCTATGATCAAGTAGATCAGCGTGCAAAAACACAACTCAAACGCTACTTTTATGAAAATATCTATCCTGTTATTATCCCTATTGCTGTAGATGCTACACACCCATTTCCACATCTTAACAACTTAAGTTTTGGTCTTATTGTCAAACTTAATGACACTGAAGATCCGACACTTGAACGCTTTGGAATTATTCGTGTTCCACGTGTCCTTGACAGATTTATAGAGCTTAACAGCGGTACTTATGTTCCTATAGAGAGCCTTGTAGCAAAACATGTCGAAGATCTCTTTCCAGGCTATAAACTAGAAAAATTTGCATCATTTCGTGTAACAAGAAATGCAGATATTGCGATTGAAGAGGAGGAGGCAGATGACTTTTTAGAGATCTTAGAAGAGGGTCTCAAACTTCGTCGTAAAGGGGAGATGGTACGTTTAGAGATGGGAAGTAACTCCGATGAGGAGATCATAAACTTTTTAAACCGCCATACGAATGTTTATAAAGATGATATTTATAACTTTGATTCTTTTTTAAATCTCTCAAGTCTTTGGCAGATCGTATCAAATAAAGATTTTGCACACCTTGTACTTCCCCCTTACAAACCAAGAAACCTTCCACCTCTTGAAAGTAATGAAGATCTTTTTAGTACACTTGAAAAACAAGATATTCTTCTCTACCACCCTTATGAGAGCTTTGAACCTGTCGTAAATCTTATACAAACAGCGGCAAAAGATCCTGATGTGGTCTCTATCAAAATGACACTCTATCGTTCAGGTACAAACTCACCGATTGTTCAGGCTCTTATCAATGCGAGTGAATCAGGTAAACAAGTAACTGTTATGGTAGAACTCAAAGCACGTTTTGATGAAGAGAATAACCTTATCTGGGCAAAAGCACTTGAAAAATCTGGGGCACATGTGATCTATGGGATCAAAGGTTTTAAAGTACATGCAAAAGCTGCCCTTATAACCCGTAAAAAGAACGGCAAGCTCAAACAATATGCCCATATAGGAACAGGAAACTACAACCCATCTACAGCTAAGATCTATACAGATATAAGTTATCTTACGAGTAAAGATGAAGTTACAAATGATCTCACACGCTTTTTTCACTTTTTGACAGGCTTTAGTAAAAAAGGCAAACTCAATGAGCTCTATATGGCACCCTCACAGATCAAACCAAAGATCCTCTCTTTGATCCAAAATGAAACACGTAAAGGGAGTGAGGGACAGATCATTGCAAAAGTAAATTCTCTTGTAGATGATGATATTATCCGTGCACTTTATAAAGCGAGTATTGCTGGAGTAAAAGTTGATTTAATCGTGCGTGGTATCTGTTGTCTAAAACCTGGTATCAAAGGGGTAAGTGAAAATATTCGTGTTATCTCAATCTTAGGAAAATATCTTGAGCATCCACGTGTTTTTTACTTTAAAAATGATGCAACAAAGATCTATATCTCTAGTGCAGACTGGATGCCTAGAAACTTGGTACGCCGTATAGAACTCCTTACAGCGATTAAAGATGAAGCGGCTCAAGAGCGTATATTACAGATCTTAAAACTTCAATGTTCAGACAATGAACTTGCACATAAACTTTTAGAAGATGGAAGCTATGAGAAGATCCAAGCACAAGCAGATGAGGCAAAGATCAATAACCATAAAATGTTAGAAGAGTTTGTCAACCGTGTAGCCAAAGCAACTAAAAAAGAGAGCCCATCAAGTGTACAACAACTTGCTTCGCGTCTCTTTGTAGAGAGTTAAAGATGCTCTATAGTTATAAAGATCTATTTCCAACACTGGGAGAAAATACGTGGGTAGCTCCCTCTGCAGATCTCATAGGAGACGTAGAGTGTGGTAAAGAGTGTTCTATCTGGTTTGGCTGTGTCGTTCGCGGTGATGTGCATTCCATCAAAATAGGTGATCGCGTAAATATTCAAGACCTCTCTATGATCCATGTCACCCACTACAAAAAAGAAGATAAAAGTGATGGAAATCCTACCATTATAGGAGACGATGTCACTATAGGACATCGTGTTATGTTACATGGATGCACTATAGAAGATGCTTGTCTTATTGGTATGAGTGCTACTATTTTAGATGGTGCTATCATTGGTAAAGAGTCAATCGTGGGCGCAGGCGCACTTGTTACGAAAAATAAAGTTTTTCCTCCTAGATCTTTGATCATGGGGACTCCAGCGAAAGTTGTTAGAGAGTTAACAGATACAGAGGTAGAGGAACTTTACGCATCTGCTAAACGATATGTTTCTTTTAAAAGTGAGTACCAAAAATAAGCGATGCCTGAGTATTTTATCTATGCCGATATTTTAGGTATTATCGCTTTTACTATTAGTGGTTTTTTGATCGCTATTAAAAACAAGCTCGACATCTTAGGAGTACTAATCGCCTCAACACTCACAGCTCTTGGAGGAGGTGTACTACGAGATGCGATCCTTAGTGAAGCCCCTTTTGCATTTAGTCATATCTACCCTGCTTTAACCCTCTTTTGTACCCTTGTATTTATCTTTCTTTTTAAGCTCTATACAAAACCCTCTTTAGAACAAAAATGGCTTTTTGTTCTCAGCGACACGATAGGTCTTGTTGCCTTTAGTATCACAGGTGCAGTTTTAGCTATCAATGCTGAGTTTAATTTTTTTGGCGTAATGATTTTAAGTTTTATCACTGCTGTAGGAGGAGGCGTTACAAGAGATGTAATGATCAATCAGGTTCCTACAGTTCTCATTAGTGATTTTTATGGGTCTATTGCAGTGATTGTTTCTGTATTTTTAGCACTTTTGAACCTTTTTGACCTCATCAATGAACTCAGTATCTTATTTGTAGCACTCTTTAGTATAGCACTAAGACTTTTAGCCTACTACAAAAAGTGGCATCTTCCAAAACTTGTATAAAAGCTTTTACAACCTTGTTGCAAGCTCCTCTTGATATTTTTTCTTATCAAATTTCTTAAGATCTGATACCCCACTCTCAAATGCGGCTTCAGCAACTGCTGAAGAGATCTCAACAATGAGTCTTCTATCAAATGGTTTTGGGATAATATACTCTTTTGAAAACTTTAACTTAGTGTCGTAGATCTCATTGAGATACTCTGGAACTTTCTCTTTTGTTAAAGTCGCAAGTGCTTTAGCTGCTGCTACTTTCATCTCTACTGTGATCTTTTTTGCACGTACATCTAAAGCTCCACGAAATATAAAAGGAAAACCAAGAACATTATTCACTTGGTTTGGATAGTCACTTCTTCCTGTTGCCACAATCGCGTCAGGACGCGCTTTTGCGATCTCTTCTGGGTAGATCTCAGGTACTGGGTTTGCAAGCACAAATACTACAGGTTCATTGTCCATTCTTTTGATATCTTCTAAGGCAAAACTACCCGGCTTTGATAAACCAACTACAACATCTGCACAGTCAAATGCTTCAGAGTGTGTCATATAGTTTGCAACTGCAAACTCTCTTTTAAATTCATTGAGATCACTTCTTCCATTATGGATCACTCCACGAGAATCAAGCATAATTATTTTTGTAGCCCCCATGTGACGATAAAGTCTTGCACAAGAGATAGCAGCCGCTCCTGCTCCAACGATCACTATCTTTAGATTTTCAAGCTTTTTATGCGTTAGTTCACAAGCATTGAGTATTGCTGCTGCAGAGATCACTGCTGTACCATGTTGGTCATCATGCATCACAGGAATATTAAGCTCTTCTGTTAATCGTCTCTCGATCTCAAAACACTCAGGAGATTTTATATCTTCAAGATTTATGCCCCCAAAAGTAGGAGCTATTGCACTCACAACAGAGCAGAAACGATCAATATTTTCAGTATCTACCTCTATATCAAAACAGTCAATACCTGCGAACTTCTTAAAAAGAACTCCCTTACCTTCCATTACAGGCTTAGAAGCAAGCGCACCTATATTGCCAAGCCCTAAAACTGCTGTTCCATTTGAGACAACCCCAACAAGATTACTCTTTGCTGTATAAAGATACGCATATTGAGGGTTTTTCTCAATTGCCAAACATGGTACTGCTACCCCTGGAGTGTACGCCATACTAAGCTCTTTTAGTGTACTGATCCCTTTTGTTGTCTCAACAGACACTTTTCCAGAGCGGGGATATTGATGATACTCAAGTACCTCTTTATCACTTAATTGTATTGGGGGCATAGATCTACCTTTTTGTTTTTCTTTAGATTGTAGCAAAATCTTAACTATAAAGGGTTTAGATCACACGCATCACCTATACCATCATTATCATAATCTGCTTGTTTGTTATTATCCATAGGTCTTATAGGATTAAAAACATATTTACAATTATCTACTTCATTTGAGATTCCATCACCATCATAGTCATTAGATGTTACTTCTCCGCTATACTCCTGATACCTTGATGGTACACACGATGGTTCATCACTAGGAGCTTCACAAAAAGCTAAAGGGTAACTTGCAACATTTGCTTGTAAAAGTTCAGAGAGATTGTAGCCTGTTTCTTGCACACAAACTTTTTTATTAAACCCACACTGGTAATTTACAGGAAGCATCTCACAACTCTTTGTAGTGTCTATAAAATCAACAACATTTTCTTGTCCATACAGAGGTGTCCCTGCTCGCAATACAAGTGTTACATCTTGCACCCCACCTTTAATAATCGGATCATAAAAACTTGTACCTACCCTACTTCTTGTATAAATAGCGATATCTGCCCAATATCCTTTTTCTATTTTCCCAACCTGTTCATCAACTCCAAGTGCACGTGCAGCATTGAGCGTAACCATCTCCCATAGATGTTGTTGCGTAAAATAGTTATTTAAGTAGTTTTGGTTAAATTCACTTGCACATGTAAGTTCTCGTTGCATATTGATCGAACCAGAAGGTGTCCAATCACTGGAGAGTGCTAAACGCAAGCCCATGTTATCATACATGAGTACCTGAGCAGTATTTCCATAGAGTGAGATATTAGACCTTGGTGACCAAATAAATGTCATATCAGCTGCCACTGCTTGTTGTGTATTTTTTGGATTAGATGCTATCCCGTGAATAAATGAGCTGTTACTTGCTTCGACATTGACACTTTGATACCCATGCCCACTCAAACACTCTAACTCATTATGAGCATATTCATTAATACCTTCAGCCACATGTGGTAAAAATATAAGGTTATTTAAAACATCAGTCGTTACTACATCTGGATAAGTACAATCTCCAAGGTCGTGCCCTTGAACATCACTTGTATCCCCTAATGGAAAAGTATCATAGTCTACATGTTTGTTATACTGTGTTACTAAGCCCTCCATCAACGATGCTACATCTGGGTTTCTTACTAAACCTATTTGCCCACCAGATCCTGCAACTGTTGTAGCACCTGACATAACATGACGAAGCTCATTCCATGCCTTTTGTGCACCGTTTGTTCCTGATGGTGCTAAGATCATAGGTTTTCCATCCAAACCCTTGCGCCATTCATTTCTTCTATCGTATCTATAATTTTGACACTCCACATTACTATACATCTCATGCGCATCATTACATAAAAGATAGTTTGGATTAGTGATCTCTGCATTCGCATCTTTATTATTTTGACCACCAGGAAAATTTTGATTGTAATTGAGATGGTCATGCGGATTTATTAAACCTGGAGAAACTGTTTGATTTGGGCAGCTAATTACAACCTCACTCTGCGAAGGTGATAGACATCCGACATCTTCTATTTTTCCAGAACTGTCAATTTTAATTCCCCCATTTTTATAGATAGCATCACTTGCTAAAACATCACCAAAAATATAAAAGCTACTATTTATAGAGTATCTATTGTTCATAGTACATACGCCACTTTGGGCGAGTTCTTTACATTGGACCACCTCTTTTGGCTCTCCTTCTTTTTTCCCCTTCACAGATTGCATATCTTTATGAGTTTTAGGCTCTATACTACAACCAACTAATACAAACATTGCTATAGATATCAACACTATATTCTTCATCGCACACCCCTTTTATAATTTTTTTTGTTGTTTATTGTATCTTAGTATTTTTTAAAGTAATATTTTGTTTGTAGATTACTAGATCTATTGAGATATTGCAGAGACTTTTAGAAAATATGAAGATATATCAGAGAATATAGTTGATAACTTTTGCTTGAGTTAAAATATTTTTTTCACTATCTGTTACTACAACTTCAAAACTTAGACGTCTTTTTTTGATCTCTGTTAAGAGTGCTCTTACATAAATATATTCTAGATCTAAAGTAATTGGTTTTAAAAATTTTGTTTCCATAACTCTAGTCATATTTGCAGGGACTACAAGTAAACTAAGAGGACCAACAGCATTATCAATAGCAGCATTTATTAAACCACCCTGCATAGTATTATAGGGGTTAAGCCACTCTTTTGAGATCAGAATTTTTGTAGTGAGTGAGTGTTCATCTTCACAATACTCAATTATTTGAGAGTTCATAAGGGTAAAAGATGGAGGAGGAACAATCAGATCTTGATCATTTTGCTTCTCTTGCATCTTTGCAAACAGTTGTTTTTGATCAAATACTTTTTCAGTCATTGGGTACTTTTCTTTTTTAAAAGTAAAAGAATAAATAGTAAAAGTAGAGGTAAACACAACCATTTAAGTATAGCGGCAACTGAATGAAAGAAAAAAAGCGTTGTCGATATACTTGCAAGAGAATTTATAAACACTACCTCTATTGCGTTTTCGATCCAGTCTAAAGCACTCGCACAAAACGGTAAATAAATAAGATATCTATAGTTTGTCTCAAGCATATTTTTTAAGTGCAAAACATAACTTACTAAAGATGTAAAAAATATTCCATAACTTAGAGCATATAAAGAATCTAGCATCATTGCATATTCAAACTTCTCAACACTCAGATCAGACCATGAAGTGACAATTTGCTGAGCTTTAGATACACTAAAAGTCAACTGAAGTTGTATTACCTCAAAACCCTTTGATCCATCTAACTCAGGATTAACTTTAAACATTATCAAATAAAATAGTAGTGATGTTGATAGCAAAAAAAATAAAACTATATATTTATGTCCCAATCTACTTAGTGCCATACTCTTCTCTTTTTAGAGATTGTAGCAGATGAGAAAAAACAATGTCATTCACATTTGTTCATAACTAGCTCTTAAACGACTTAAGTGTTGTGGCGTGATCCCAAGATAAGAGGCTATATGGTACTGGGGAACTTTGTGCAGTAAAAAGGGTGTTTTTTGCATAAAGATTTCAAACCTCTCTTTAGCACTTTTGTTTGTCTTTGCAATGCAAGATCGTGTAGATAAAAATAGGCTTCATTACACATTTTATAGCTAAACTCCATCCCTTTTTGGAATGCAAGCATAGAGTTTTTATGATCAGAAAAAGAGATAGAGACTAATTCAAGCTCTTCTAATGCTTCAATTTGAAATGAGGCAGGCTCTTGAAGTAAAAAACTTTTAAAATCTATAACAAAGAGATTATTTACAGCTGCATTTTCATCATTGAAAAAAACATTCCACGTAAAATCTTTTCCTGACTCATCAACGAGAAAGGCACGTGCTAAACCTCGTGCGATAAAATGAAGTTCCTTACAAACTTCACCTTGATGCAGAATAATATCACCTTTTTTAAACTGCCTTACAGAGCGTTTTGATTCTATCTTATGCCATTGTTGTTCAGAAAGCTTCACATACTTTTCGATAAATCTGCGATAGCTTTGTAGTTGCTGTGTGTACACTTATTTCATTACTCTTTGCACTTACTACCCTTTCCATACAAACATTACTAATTTAAACACATTTATTCTATTCAGCCTCTCTAGTTTATGCATACATTATCTCACACTCATCCCTTCATCAAGGTATTTAATAAGAGGATAAATGAAAAACTCTATTACTCTTCGTTTGCCCACTTTAAGTTCAGCAGTTACACTCATACCCGATGTAAGTGAAATGTGTTCTCCTGCTACGATAATATTTGTTTGGTGAGGTGTTAAATATATTTCATACACTGGACCTAACTTTTCATCTTCAATGGCATCATCTGCAATATGTTCAACTGTTGCAGGGATAAGTCCGTACTTCTGAAAATCAAAAGTATCGATTTTGATGGCAGCTTTCATCTGTTTTTTTATAAATCCTATGTCTTGGTTGAGTACAGTTGCTTTGATGACAAGAGGTGTATCTTTTGGAACAATATATATCAGTTTTTCGGCAGGAGTTACAACACCGCCTACAGTATGCACCATTAGTTTCGCTACATACCCATCAACAGGAGCAGTTATTAGTTGTTTTGCTTTTTGAAACTCAATAGATCCTATTTCTACTTCCAAAAGTCTTGCTTCCTTACTTTTTTGCGTTAACTCTTCAAGAAGTTTATTATGATACTCTTGCGTAAGCAAAAGTTTTTTTTCATTTAATTCATGAAGTTGTTCTTTTAAACCTGCTGCTTCATACTTTTTCATTTGTATCTGTTCTTCATATTCAACAAGTTCTTTACGTACGTTTTCATATTCATTTGATGCAATAATATCCAAGACACTTTGAAGCTTTTTTTCCCTTTCATTCAATAATGCAAGCTGCTGTCCCAAACGATTTTTATCTACATCTAATACTTTCATTTGCTCTTGAATCTGAAGTATTTGCTGAGAAATCAAATTCTTTTGTTGTATATGTGCAATACGTGTTGCTTCATAGATCAATCTCTGTGTATCTAAAATTCCCTTATCAACTATTTGCTTCTCTTGAAAAAAAGGTTTATTTTCTATGAGAGCTTTTAAGCGTCGCATTTCAATATTTAAAAGTTCCAAATTCTTTTGCTTTGACTCTAAGTTTGTTTGTGTAACAGAGGGGTCTATCTCAACAAGTACCTCTCCCTGTCTCACAAAATCTCCTTCTCTGACTAAAATTTTATTTACGACTCCTGTCTCTATAGGTTGAAGAACCTTTATCTCTCCAAAAGGGATAATCTTTCCTCTAGCACTCACTACAATATCTATCTTGGCAAAAAACAACCATAAACTACCTAAAAATATAAAGGCAATAATAATCCATAATAAAGCTCTTCCTAAAGGATTAAGTGGTCTATCTTCTATCTCAACTAACAACGGTTTAAATTCGTGTTTATCTTTTGTGTGAAAAAGTTGCATCATCAATCCTGTTGCCTATAAAGTTTGTAGTAGTAGCCCTGCATCTGTATAAGTTCTGTATGAGTTCCCTGCTCAACAATTTCGCCTTTATCAAGCACTAAAATCACATCGCAATCTTTAACTGTTGTTAGTCTATGTGCCACGATAAACATCGTACGTCCGTTTTTAATTTTCTCCATATTGTTTTGAATGATTTTTTCAGATTCATAATCAAGAGCCGAAGTCGCTTCATCAAAAATAAGAACTCTAGGATTAATAATTAAAGCTCGTGCAATAGCAATACGTTGACGCTGTCCGCCTGAAAGTGATTCACCACGCTCCCCTACTTGTGTGTCATATCCCTGTGGCAATTCCGAAATAAATTCATGGGCACCAGCTATCTGTGCAGCCATAATAATATGTTCCATCGGTGCATCAGGACGAGAGAGCGAAATATTATCTTTTATCGTACCGCTAAAAAGAAAGTTCTCTTGTAATACTACCCCAATATTATTACGAAGCCATTTTGGATTCATATGACGAATATCTACACCATCAATATAAATCGTACCATTATTTGGAACATAGAGTCTTTGGATTAGTTTCGTGATGGTACTTTTTCCACTTCCACTTCGCCCAACTAAACCTACACTTTGACCTGTTTGGAACTCTGCACTGATCCCTTTGAGCACCTGTGGTGCATCAGGAGCGTACGAAAACCCTATAGTATCAAGCTTGATATTTCCTTTGATATGTGGTAAGGTAATAGCTTTCTCATTTTTTTGCTCTGTTGGAGTATTGAGAATATCTCCTATTCTATCAACCGAGAGAAGTGTTTGTTGGAATTCATTCCACAAATTAACCAAACGAAGAACAGGACCACTAAACTGATTTGCAAACATTTGAAAAGCGATAAGTTGTCCAACACTAAGTTTACCTTCAAGCACCAAACCCACACCCATATAAAGCATAGAAATAGTCATCAGTTTTTGTAGCATTCCTGAGAGTCCGCCTAAAATATTAGACAAATTACTTAAATGGAAACTAGAGTTGACATACTTAGCAAGATAATCTTCCCATTTACGTTGCATTGAACCCTCTAAAGCTAAAGATTTTACTGTTTGAACACCTGTAATCGACTCTACAAGATAGGCATTTGACTGTGCACCCATCTGAAATTTCTCTTCAAGGCGTTTTCGTAGCTGTGGTGTTATGAAAAAATAAATGAGTCCAATAACACTAACAAATGCAAGAACAACCATTGTCAATTTAACGCTATATAGCAACATTACCGCGACAAACACACCTGAAAAAAGAACATCTAAAATAACACTAATAGATTTATTCGCAATAAATTCGCGAATTGTATCAAGTTCTCGGACTCGAGCTATAGTATTTCCCACTTTCCGTCTCTCAAAATATGCAATTGGAAGTGCTAGAAGATGATAAAAGAGTTTCGCACCAAGCTTCGCATCTATTTTTGAAGTTGTATGCACAAAAATATAATTGCGTACAAGATTAATAATAAATTCAAACAATGCTACTACCACAAATGCTATCGCTAATACATCTAAAGTGGTCATAGACCTGTGAACTAAAACCTTATCTAGAATGACCTGTGTAAAAAGAGGTGTTACTAGTCCAAAAAGTTGTAAGATAAACGATGCTAAGAGAACTTCACCTATAATTTTTTTATAGTTAAGCATCTGTGTATAAAACCATCCAAATCCAAATCGTACCTGTTCAGAGAGCATTTTATGTTTTAAGACTATGGTTTTTTGTGCACTTACTTCATTATAAAGTTCGTAATTCATGACATATGGTTCTTGAGATGTACTATCAAATACTAAAAGCTCTTTCTTTTCTTCATTAGTTTGGACTATACTCATAAAAGTCCCATCATTTTTTAAGACTATAAAAGGGAGAGGGTAGTTTTTTATTAATTTTTCAATTGGTAGTTTTTTTACACTACTGCGAAAACCTTGATGTTTTGCAATCCGCGTAAGTTCTTCAATAGAAGGTTCTTGTTCTCCTAGTGCGTATTCCTTAATGATATTTCTACTATCTATCGGTATACGATTGAATTTTCCTGCTATTTCTAGTGCTGTCAAGGCTGAGTGCATTGATCTAGTCCTCTTTGTAAAATTATATACGAGTGTACTTCATAAGCTTTATCAATCTCTCGCATCTTTGCCTGTATAGCATGTTGTGCTTGCTCATACAAAAAATTTAAATAACTTATCTGGTCTATCTGCTCCATAGCACGTAAACGCTTTAGCATCTCTTGTTTGTTTTTATCTTCATGAAAAAGATTTTGGGTATGTATTTGCATAAGAGAAAGCTCTTCAAATTTGCTTTTTTTTGCCTGTGTTTCATATATAAAGTCATGTTCTGCCTGCTGGTATTGCTGCTTTAGTTTTTTAACTTCTAACAAAAGCCTCTCATGCGTTGACATATGCTTAAAACCTTCAAAAATGTTTAGTCGCAATGATAAGCCAATATTCCAACTCTTCTTTCCAATATCTTTTAAGCTTTCTTTATACATATCAGCATCACTTCCATAAAGATAGTAATTGCTGTAAAGTCCCAAAGAAGGAAGTTGTTTACGAATGTTTAAAGAAAGTTCTTCTTGCTTTTTTATTATCTGTGTACGAATTTTTTGTGCTTCATATGTCTCTTCAAAGTTTTTACTTTTTTCTATATGCTGTATCTCTAAAGGTAAAAGCTTTACATCTTTTTCAAACTGAAGCGTACTAAGTTGCTTAAGCCTTAGAAGACTTTCCTTATATTCCATAAATGTATTGTCAATTTCGGTTTGAAGTTCTACAATAGCAATTGCTTCATCACCAACATCTACTCTTGAAGATTCACCCGCTTTATACAGACGCTCTTTCATCACATAGATCTCTCTACGAAGCTCAAGCATTTGCAACTTTATCGTCCGTTCCTCTTTAGCTTTAAGTGCTTTTGCATAATATTCTAATAGCGATTGATGGAGCTGTTGTTCAGACAGACACCACTCTTTTTGTTTTACACTTTTTTCTAATTCTGAGATCAAAACTTGCTTGTCTGTAGCACCAAAATGAAAAAGATCATATTGAAGTTGCAGAGCCAAAGAATTTTGATACCTTGTATTGCTTGTTATAGTTGTACCTCCTACACTCTCTACATTTAAAGAACCTCCATCCAATGCTCGGTTGTACTCTGCGTTATACACAAAGTTCAAACTTGGATAATATGCAGATAATGCATTCTCAACATTTACATCTGCTATATACATATCTATTTTTTTTATTGCAAGCACCTTAGAATGTGCTGAGGCATACTCCAAAATTTCATCAAGTGAAAGTGTTTTAGCATCTAAAGGGAAGCCAAATGCTATAAAAACTAATAACTTCCAAGCAAATTGTCCTAAACTTTTCATGTAATACTCATAATAGTTACAAAACACTAAGTATAAATGTATCTAATTCAGTTATTAAATGTGTCTCATTGACATCTAGCAAGTATGCTTTATATTGCTCATCAGTTATTAAATTTTCAAATTTGATTATTGCACTATCATCTTCTATATTAATTTCAAGGATATATTCATTTGGTTTTAATAATTGAGTGTTATTTAGTAAAACATCTGTAACAGCAGTATTATCTATAAACCTATTTACACGCTCTAAAACTATATAATTTATTTTTGATATCATGAGTATATCGTATATGTTTTCATCACGCATTACTATATTAGCATCTGCATCTACCGTAATTCTGTTGTTTAAAACTTCATAATTCAATTGATTATTTATCACATTGTTTTGAATTAATGTCTCAAAATCGATTGAATTCAAAAAGAGTGTTTGATCTAGATTTATAACATTACTAGTAATACTTTGAGTAGTTGCAGTAGCGATAAAGTAACGTTCTAACCATTTAGCTGTACTATCATTATTATCAAATATAGTATACGGCGATAAATAATTATATTCATCTGTAGTGTATATTTGCCTTAACATCGTTTCACCTAAATACAGATCAAATTGACCTCCCATTTCAAAAATTGCAATTCCTGACATATCAGTCTCTTTACATATATCTCCAAGACATATTGTAATACCTTGTATGTTTCTACCAATGGTTTTAAAGTTTATATTCTGTTCATTTATTCTTTCATCTGCAGTCTGAGAAGTGCTATTAACATCAAGCTTTTTAGAGCCATCATTGTTTGAATCACATCCCACAAAAATAAAAGTTAAAAACAAAATAGATATAACTATTTTCATATAAAACCTCCCTCTAAGCTTGCTGCCAACTTGATGCTATAAGTTGCATTAGTTGTTCATTTTGTTTTATTTTGGAAAAGTCATCTATTTGTATATCGTTTTGTTCTTTAAATGTATGTATAGATTGAATTAACATCTCCATTGTTGTATTATCAAGATAATAACCATCAGCAGTTTCTATGCGTTCTATACCCATTCCTTCAACTCCGTGATTAAAAATAGTGATTTCATCATTATCACTATATTGAAAATGTATCTGTTTTTTTTCATCTTGGTATAAAATAATATCTTCTTTAGCAACTCCCTCTTTAAAAGAGATAATATCATGTGAATTATTATTTAAACTTTCATAAATGACATCATTCCCATCACCTGTATTAAAATAATAGATGTCATCTCCTTCTCCACCTGATAACTTATCATCCCCTTTACCACCATCTAAAATATCATTATCTTCTTGCCCATAGAGTTTATCATCACCATCTTGTCCAAAAATAGTATCAGACTCATTCCCGCCATATAATATGTCACCAAACTCTCCTGAAATTAAAGTATCTGATCCATCCTGTCCAAATAATACATTTAATCCTTCTTTTGTGATAATCAAATCATCTCCTGAACCAGCATGAAATATATTGTTACTACCAAAACCAAAAAATGTTTCATCAGCATTTTTTCCAAAAAAGTGGCTATATCCATTATTCCCTACAAATAAAGAGTTTAAGCCATCTTGTCCAACAAGAAAGTTATCTTGATCAATAATTGTTTCTCTATTAATCGTGATATTTTTATCTTGAAATGTTAATGTTAAAGGATCTCCAGTTGTCTTAAAAAAGTTTTCGAATTTATTTATATTTTGAGCGATCACAATTTGTAATTCATTCTCTATTTTAGAGATAGACAATTCCCCTATTGAATCAGTATCAATAAGCGATGAAACATCTTCTTGTTCTATTGCGTCATCTTCTTGTTCCAAAGTTGCGCTATTTTGTTCTTGTTCTTCTTGAAATGAACTGTTTTGATTGCTATTATTTTCTTCTTTTTGCATGTTTGTTTCAACTAACTCTTGTGCACTTAATGCTAAAGTATTATGAAATTCAAAATTTTCAATTTGCTGCTCTTCATTATCCCAATTTAAAATCGTAATGCGATCTCTTTTATCTTGAGACAAATCACTATCGTGTTTAAATTCAATAACAAGGTTACTATCTACTTGAGAAATTTTTAATTGATCTGCATCAATATTTGCACCAAATACAATAGTGTCGTAACCTAATTTATCTGAAATAATATCTTGACCATCTCCTATATTAAATAAATAAACATCATCACCATAGCCACCGTAAAGTTCATCATTTCCTAAACCACCTTCAAGTGTATCATTACCGTCTCCTGCAGTAATATAATCATCTCCTGCATCTCCAAAAAGATTTTGATTTTGTATTGTGTTTAATACCACATAATCATCAAGTTCGGAAAATGCATTTTTCAAGATATCCAAACTATTGACAATAGTTCCATCTTTAAATTCAAAAAATTCTATACGATTAAATTCACTATCAAAATTTTCTATAAAAAGTCTATTTTGCAATTCATCAAAACTATTAGCATTCTCATCCTTTATAGCTAAAATCAAATTTTTGCCATCCATACGAGCTATGATATTGTCAAGTATGATACCTTCACCAAAAACAACTCTATCATTTCCCGCGTCAAGGAGTATTTTGCTCTCCTCTTGTACCCATGCATAGCTTCCATTTTCATCTACTTTAAAACTTCTTTGTGATGAAACTTCATACTTTTCATCACAAATTGTAACAAAGCCATCGCCTACATTAAATTCATATATATCATTACCGGCACCACCTTCTAATCTATCTCTACCGCTTCCTCCACTTAATCTATCATCTCCATCTTTGCCTAAAATAATGTCATCTCCATCATTTCCTATTAAAATGTCATCTGCATTATTCCCTATCAGAGTATCGTTGTTTTGACTACCTTCTAAGAGACCACCTTCTGAAGATGCTTTTATTGAACTACCTGAATTTCTAATTTTGTCTAAAATATATTCCGTATCTAACGTATCAGTGCTAGATTCAAACTGAATAGATTCTATACGATGCTCATTGATATACCAATCAGTGATTGTAATTTTGTCACTTGATTGGGCAGATCCAATATTAATATATAAATTATTTGTTTCTTCATCTATACTAAAAAATAGTTCTTCAGCATGAATGCCTTGTCCAAAAATGATTGTATCACTACCGCCTTGCAAATCTATGCCATTATCATATATGCTATCAACTCCATCACCCCGATTAAATACATACGTATCATTGCCAGCACCTCCCATAAGAAAATCTGAACCCTCTTGACCTACAAGTATATCATCACCATTACCGCCATTAATACTATCGTCTCCTTCTCCACCATAGAAGAGATCATCTCCGTCATACCCAATAACAATATCATCTCCCATGCCAGAGACAATAGTATTATTTTTGTTTGCAAAACCTTTATAAGCATCATCTCCGTCGGTTCCCATCGCATCTAATATTTGTTCTGTATTCCATATTGTTCCATCGCTAAATTCAAAAAACTCTATATGATTTTGATTTTTATACCAATCTTGAATAATGACTTTATCATCGGCATACCCATCAAATGTGATTTCTATAGAATCTGTTCCCTGAATCCATAGTACCTTTACCATTTCAGGAAGGGTATCAAACTGCAGTGTATCTACTCCACCACCATCTACAATGGTATCTACACCATTCCCAATACGATAATCATATACCGAAGTTTCATTCGTTCCATAAATAATATCGTCTTCATTAGTCGCCATCAAATCAATAATATTTTCTCGATCAAATATACCGTCTTGTGTACAAAAGGTATCTACGTCGTTTGTATCGCTATACCAGTGTTCTAGCGTTAAAGAATCAGAATAGATCTCATCAATTGCAGCATCTTTGTTTTTTAAGTATATTATTAGATTATCTGTTCCTTCTTGTTTTTGAAAACTTATATCTTCTTGATGAATATCAAAATCAAATAAAACTTGGTTGACAGATGGGTTTATAAGTACATCTCCACTGCCATAACCAAATTTAAAAAACTCAACTTTCATCTCTTGATACAGATCTTCTGAAGAGTCATTTGTGTCATATAAGAGTTCATTAGTAAGCAAAAAGTTATCTATATCATTTTTTGTAATTATCGTCCCATCAGAAAAAGAAATTTCCTCTATAGTACCACCAGCGTCGTAATTCTTGATTATTATCTTATCTGAGTCGTTACTCGAATACAAAATACTTAAATCAGCATTACTCTTTGTTACTTTAAAACTATTTTGTTCAAACTCTTTATTAATTTTTATTTTATCAAAGCCACCAGTATCGGTAATCGTATCAACTCCATCACCTTCGTTAAAGATAAAAGTATCATCTCCTACATCTGTAAAAATAGAGTCATCACCCTTTGTAGTGTTGATCGTAAAGCTACCTTCACTCCCCCTAAAAGTATCGTTACCTTCTCCTAGTTGAACCTTTGCCGATACACCTGTAAACTCTACGCTACTATCATCTTGATTCTTGAAAGTTGCTATAACATCTTTTTGTAAAGAGGTGCTTTGAATATCTCTGTGAAAACTAAACGACTCTACATCATGTGCTTCAAGTATACTTCTACCACCAATGTCATCTATCGATACAGAGTTAAAATCAGAATCTCCATAAAAAATATAAACGTCATCCTCAGAACCGGCACTGATGTCAGCACTATCAAAGCCGCTTGCTTCGATTCTATTGTTTCCACTACCTAAAGTAACTTTAAACTCATTTACATCTATCAAAGTTACACTATCATTCCCATCAAGAAGATCTATGATACTCTCTCCAACGCCAGCTTCTTGATTTTTTTGTATACTTATTTTACTGTTTTGCTGCGTTGTAGTTTCGATGTATGTGTTGATCGTATCGGTAATGTTTAAATCTAAAATACCCTCTGAAAAAATAGACACTTCATCAAACATATCTGCATTAAGGTTTAAAGTACCATTTCCATTGTTTATCTCTAAAGTATCCATAACGAAACGACCAAGTTCAACCCTAGAGCTACGCGCATCTGCACCGAGATCACCATAGAAATGATTCTCTTCCTCATAGAAATTAGTTAGCCTCCCTTTTAGATTCAATGAGTTATCCCCATCTCCTAAAGTAATGTTGGCATAGGTTAAGCTATCTCCTTCTATGGTATTATTTCCATCTCCAAGGTGTATAGTCTCTCTCCCACTATTTCCAGTAAAAATATGAAAGTTGGCATCAACATCGCCTAAATCTACAAGATCATCTCCTTCAAATGTTTTAATAGTGGCATCTGCTTGAATGTTTGATATTACATCATCACTTGATGTACCTAAAATAAGTAGATCTGAACTAAGTTGTCCATTATCAATCGTATAAACTGTATCTTGAAGTTTAAAAAACTCAATACTATTATCCTCCCAGTCCAAAATAGTGATAGTATTGGCAAGTTCCTCAAAACTTTTCCCATCCTCTCTTAGTCCAATTTGTACATTTTGATTTTCTGGGTCTTGCTTGATTATGATATCATCAAAAGTAACTTCATCACTAAAAAGTACCGTGTCAATTCCCTCTTGATCTACAATAGTATCATGTCCACTTCCATAACCAAAAAAGTATGTGTCATCCCCTCTACCTCCTAGTAATATATCATCACCTTCAAGTCCATTGATAACATCATCTGCAGATGTATATCTCACATAATCATCTCCATTTGTAAGCACTTGCTTATCGAGTATCTCACTTTTTGAGAGTATTGTGTTATCCGCAAAAAGAAAAGATTTCATTTTATTTGTATCATCAAACCAGTTTTGTAAAACTACTTTATGTTCAAGCGCATCAAACAGAATTCCATCTTCTTTAAGAGCGACTATAAGATCATCTCCATACGCTTTTACGGCTAAGTCATCTTTTGATATACCTTCTCCAAATGTAAATGTGTACCCTAGGGTGTTATACATACAATCAAGATATTTTACTTTCTCATCTTTTTCATAGTTAAATTTTTCAGATACTATTAAATGTAAATCTGCAAGATGTAGCGTTTTATCTTCAAAGGTGAAAAGTTCTATTACAGAAGAGGTCTGTTCTAAAGCATCTTTAAGCAAAATATTACCGCTATAACCATCGCCTGTTAAACTCTTTACCTTTATTAAAAGATCATTATTTTGTTGAATAAACTCAACATCTTCATACAACATATTTTCAAATACAAGTGTATCTTTCGAATTTCCAGCATTATATTTATCTTCAATTATATCGTTGCCATCTCCATAACGGTATATATAGGTAGTACTATCATAGTTTCCTATTAAAAGGTCATTACCTCGACCTCCTATAAGTACATCTTGCCCATGATAAGAACCCGCTTTTAACGTATCATCACCCTCCTTACCGATTAATATATCACTTCCTCCTTGCCCATCTATGGTATTGTTAGATGCATCTCCTACTAAATAATCAGAACCTCTTGTAGCATCTGCAACAAAACTATCTACATATGTGTATCCGTTCTCTTCTTGTACTAAAGTGACACCGTTTTGCTCAATTAAATGAGTAAACGTTGTAATATCGGATGATACATTACTTAAAATATCGTGATTGCCCATCTTATAAAGTGTACTTACCAAAAGTGCAGAGAGGTTCAGTGTTGCATCATCCATCTGTGGTAGTTGGTTTATTACCCTATCTGCAATTGTTTGCGGGTCTGTTAAGGTATCTTCATGAAAGATTTTTTGGCTAAGAACTTGTACCATGGCAGAATTTACAATAAACTCTACACGTTCCTCTAAGGCATTTGCTGCTATTGTCCCTATAACTTCATCTGTTTTTGAGCCAAAAAAGACCATTGAAAACTCTTTACCATCAAACACTTCAACCAAGGCTACATCACGTTCATATGCAAAAATCCTATATATACCAGATTTTTGAGGATCAGCATATTGATGATTTAAAACATATTGCACCCCTCGTGTGCTTTGGGGGTCTATATTACTTACACCTGTCCAGTTGATGAGTAATTCTTTTGTCTGCCTGTATAATTTTGTATAGTAAGTATTTTCTAAACCACCTAAGTACTCATTGTATTGACTTAGTAAAGCTTCATCTCTCATGAGTGCTTGAGATAGGTCCATAACTACACCACTCCCTTTTATATCCGGTAGTGAAAGCACATCATCTGAGAGAGTCAAAGTATCTTTTAGTATCGTATCGCTGTAGAGAGTTTTAAACCAAACATCTTGAATATTTTTAGTTTCGCCATTTTGCTCAAAAGTTGCTGTATGCGTGATTACGTTTGCATTTTCACTTTGCTCTATTTGCGTTGCATCGATATCTATAGATGTTATACCAAGCTCTTTAAGTGTAAAGAGTTCGCCTGTTTCGCTGATGCCATTTGAGTTTTTATCTTGCCACACTTGCAAAGAACTAAAAATAGCATCATATTTATTTATAACACTATCTTTGTTTATATCATATTGTGCCAGTGCACTAAAGCCATCTTTTGCTTTAGAATTGTCTGCTATTTGTACATTGTCACCAAAGAGCTCACTTCCATCATCAATACTCCCATTTTCGTCTTTATCGTAGACTAAAAAACCATCATTTGGATCTATCCAGCCGGCACGTTCTGCAAAACCATCACCATTAAAATCAAAGTATACATCACCCTCGGCAAAGTTTTGTGATATTGTATTGTTAGCATCCAAATCAAAGACAAGAGGAGAGCTAAAATCATCTCTTAAATCTAACTCGTCAAAGTCTCCTTCTTGAGTAGTATCTCTCGGGTTTGTAAGATAAATGCCAAGGTCTTCATCTGCAAAGTTTAAAATCTTTATAGTTTGAGTAACAGGTCTATATATCTCATAGTTAATACGAACTACATTACCGCCGTGTGATGTTCCATGCATCACTTGCGGCTGATATAAAACCTGTACATCAACAGAGACACTTAAAGTAGTTCCATCTAAAATATAAGTAAAACCATACTCATCTATATATTTATTTTCTGAGACTTGTCTGATATTTGACCCTAAAAGTGTTCCATTAAAAAAAACTCTACCTTCGCCATCTGCGTCCATAATAACATCTCCACCAGATGCATGGTAAGTATCGTAACCATTACCGCCATGTAAATACTCACCATCTTCACCTAGAAAATCCATCAACTCATTATTTGGAAGTCCAATTTTTTCTGCACCATCGATCTTGATTCCGAGATTTCCATTCAAAAAATTCTGAATTATTAAACTTTTACCATCCTCTTTTATAAAAGATAGATGCACTCCATCGTAAATATATTCACCACCATCACCGATCACTTTCCTTGTTTCTTCATCATAAACTCCACCGGTAAGTTTCTGCCCTTCAAAATAGACTACACCAAAAACATCACCTTCAGTAGCATTCATAGCAATACCAATAACATCTTGATCCGTGGCATGGTAAGTATCGTAGCCCTCTCCACCTGCCAAATAGTTTATTCCTGTACCACCAGATAGTAGATCATCATGATTACCACCAAAGATCACATCATCATTTTCATCACCATAGAGCTCACTCTGAGCATTACCACCAAAGATTACATCATCACCACCATCACCATGTATGACTTCGTATGTTTCAGCAGCTATTCTTTCATCTTTATTATTTTCATCTGGAATAGAGTCTCCATAGATCGTATCATTTCCCTTTCCACCATTTATTGTATCTATACCTTTGCCACCATAAATT
>Ga0193960_1000240_pt1 | contig 23155 bp, 9 predicted proteins | sample FB_3_MG_FD_140338 | JGI IMG/M metagenome (GOLD analysis project Ga0193960, IMG submission 140338) | Microbial mat bacterial communities from the Broadkill River, Lewes, Delaware, United States - FB_3_MG | ecosystem: Environmental > Aquatic > Freshwater > River > Microbial mats | place: USA... | reverse complement strand
TGCTAAAGCGGCAAAAGCTGCTGCTTTTTCAGATATTTCAATTGCTCTTGCAGTTCCTATACCATGAGATACTAAACCTAAGGCAAAACCTTTTGAAGTTTCATATTTTACTCTTACAATCTTAAATACTAAAGTACCAAATAAAGCTCCAATAATCCCAGTAATTAAAACAAATCCAATTGCTAAAGAAGGTATTGCTCCTATTTGTACAGAAGTGATTATTGCAATTGGTGCAGTTATAGATTTAGTAAGCATTGAAAGAATCGTAGTTTCATGTGCACCTAAAAGCCATAAAAATAAAACTGCAATTAAAACAGAAAATATCCCTGCAATAAATAAAGTTAATAATATTGGTAAAAAAAGTGTTTTTACATACTTTAAATTTTTATATAAAGGCAAAGCTAAAGCAACAGTTGCTGGGCCTAAAAAGAAATGAATAATCTCAACACTTTTAAAATATTTTTCAAAAGATGTATTTGTAAATAAAACAGCACTAAGAATAATAATATAAGCAATAATAACAGGCTGTAATAAAGTATGTTTATTACATTTTTCATAAATAATAATCCCAAGTTTATAAGCTAGTAAAGTTAATATTAACCAAGTTAATGGAGTTTGATTTATATAGGCTAGTAGTGCATCAAAATTCATCTATTTTCCTTTTTTTATCACTTAGAAAATCCATAAGTTTAGCAGAAAAGGCTAAGGCTATTAAAGTACCAAAAACTAAGGCTGTAAATATAGCCCAGAACTCTTTAGTTATTACATCAAACTGTGTAATAATTCCCATAGCTGCTGGAATAAATAAAAGTGGTAAGTATCTTAAGTGTAAAAATACTGCAGAATCTAAACTTGGAAAACTTGATTTTCTAATCATTAAAAAAATCAACATCAAAACCATTCCAATAACTGGACCGGGAACTAATAACTCAAATAACTTTGCTATACATTCACCTAAAAATTGGAAAATCAATAGTGTAATAATACCTTTTAACATATATTGTCCTTAAAAAAAGAGATTATACTTTTTCATAGACATTTTGTCAATAAATTAATTTTAATAGACATTTTGTATTTTAATTTTCTTTATAGTATTATCTTCTTATGAATAAACAATTACAAACTTTTACCCCATTATGTGACTCTATTGGAAAGCTTTTTTATCCAAATGTTGAAGTAGTACTTCATGATTTAAATACTCAAAAGCTAGTACATATAGTAAATGCCTTTTCAAAAAGAGAAATTGGCGATAAAATGATAAATGACGTAAAAGATATCAACTCTTTAGAAGAGGACATTGTAGGGCCTTATAATAAAACAAATATAGATGGGGCTAAACTTAAAACAGTTTCAACCATAATAAGAGATGAAAGTAAAAATCCTATAGGAATGATATGTATAAACTTTAAAATTGAAGTTTTCGAAAATATGTATGATTCACTAAAAATGCTTTTAAATATTGAAGAAAAAGAAGAAAAACCTCAAGCTATTTTCTCTCAAGACTGGAAGGAACATACTTTATCAACGATAACTACTTATTTAAAACAAGAAAATCTAAATCTAGAAGAGCTAAAAATAAAAGATAAAAAAGAGTTAATTTTTTATTTAGATAAAGAAGGTATTTTCTCAATACGAAATGTAGTATCTTATCTTTGTGAGATTTTAGATATTTCAAGAGCAACTATATACAAGTGGCTAAAAGAGTGTAAATAGTAAAGCCTAAGCTTTACTATTTTGATTTAAATAACTGATAAATTGAAGAGAAATCTTCTTCTCCCTTACCCATCATTTTCATCTTAGAGAATAATTCTTTTGGCATAGCAGCAGAATAAAGTGGCTTCTTCATAGAATAAGCTAAATCTTGTAATAAATGTAAATCTTTATTTATTGCATCATTTGAAAAATGTGCTGAAAAATCTTCATTTATTAATTTTTGTTTTTTAGCATTTAATACAAGTGAAGTTCCCCCGCCTACTCCTAAAATATCTAAAGCTTTTTCTTTAGGAATTGAGCAATCTTCAGCTAAAGATGTACATTCAGCAATTGTTGCCATGAAAGAACCTAAACATAAGTTATTGATTAACTTCATTTTTGTTGCACTTCCTTGTTTTTCTAAGAAAAATATCTCTTTTCCAAATTTCTCAAGTAAGGGTTTAGCTTCTTCAAAAACTTCTTTTTTACCAGATCCTACTAAAGTCAATACACCTTGTAAAGCTGGAGCAACACTTCCAAATACAGGGTTTTCAAGATATTTTCCACCTGCATTTTCTACTATTTCATGGAATTTTAATACATCATCATAATGGTTTGTTGATAAATCAATAATCATCTTACCTTTTAATTCATCACATAAAAGTCCATTTTCCATATTTAAGATATTATCAACAGCAGGAGAGTCAAATAAACATAAAAAAACTACATCACATTTTTTTAATATATCTTTTGGAGTATCTACTACTTCATATCCAAAGTTTTCTATTTTGCTTTTTGTTCTATTATAAACTACTAATTCTTCATTCATTTCACTTAGTCTTGTACAAATTGCTTGTCCTAAATTTCCTAAACCTATAAATCCAATTGACATGGTAATTCCTATTTTTATATTAATTTTTTATTTGGATGATTATATAAAAGTATAGACATTTTGTCAATATGCAAGAATAAATAGACATTTTGTATTTTTACATATTTATGATATATTGATATAAAATTTCACAAAGGTTTAACATGGCAAATATTACAGATAAATTAAATCAGTATGATATTGATTTTATTAACTCACAGAAAATGTTTTTTGTATCAACAGCACCAAAAGATGGAAAAATAAATCTTTCTCCAAAAGGTTTAGATGATACATTTAAAATTATTGATGATAATAAAATTCTATGGTTAAATTATTTTGGGAGTGGAAATGAAACAGCTGCACACTTACTTGAAGATGAAAGAATGACTATAATGTTTTGTGCTTACGAAGGTGATGCAAATATTTTAAGGCTTTATTGTAAAGCAAAAGCAATTCAAGAAAAAGATGATAATTGGGAAGAATATATAAATCACTTTGACAAACAAAAAGCAGCAAGACAAGTATTTGAAGTGACTATTGAAGGTGTTAATAATTCTTGTGGAATGGGTGTTCCTTTATATGATTATAAAGCCCAAAGAAGTGAACTTACAAACTATTATGAGAGATCATCAAAAGAAGAACATATAGCTTATATGAAGAAAAATAATTTAAAAAGCTTTGATGGAAAAGATACTAAGCTTTTTGAAGATTAAATAGTAAAGTTTTAACTTTACTATTTATACTAAAGGATCTTCTCCACTTTGCCAATCACCTAAAAACTTCTCTGCTAAATGAAAATCTTCACCAATATGTTGAGTGAAGGTTATATATTGATTTCTAGTTTCCACTTGGAAATTTATTTTTACAATTTCCATAAATCTAAGAGCTAATTCTCTTCTTTTTTCAATAGTTCTACCTTCTCTAATATCTAAGTTCATAAGACAAATATCATCACTTGGATTTGCTCTTCCAATAGTAAGATTATACTTATCATACTCTCTTAGGGAAATAGCAATATGATCTGTTCCTGTATCCATAACATCACTAAATGTTTCTCTTATTGCTGAAGCAAACTCTTCTTTAGTCTCTTTAGATACTTTTTTATTTATTTCAAATTGTAAGTGAGGCATAGATTATCCTTTTTATATGTAGAAATTGGTTTTAAGTATTTTACTAATAAATTCTAGCAAAAAAATGACATATTAAAAAGAAAAAAGGAAGAAAGAAAAAAATAGATGAGAAAAACTCATCTATTTTTATATAAGTAGTTTATTTTTTGAAATCAGCTGTAATATTAGCTTTTAGTTTATCAATTGTAAACCCAAACTCTTCGAATAAATCAGAAGCAGGACCAGATGCACCAAATGTATCCATACCGAATACAACATCAGCAAATCTGTAATACTCAAGTCCTCTTGCAGCTTCAACCGCATAAACTTTAGTATTTTTATCAATTACTTGATCAATATAAGATTGGTCTTGCTCTACAAATAAATCATAACAAGGAACAGAAACAACATTTGCATAAATTCCTTCTGATTCTAAATGACAAGCAGTTTGTAATGCTAACATTAACTCAGAACCTGAAGCCATGATAGTAATATTTGCATTATCTCTTTTCTTAACTAAGTAAGCTCCATTTGAAACTTCACCGAAAGCTCTTTCATCTTTTAATACTTTTAAACCTTGTCTTGAACAAACAAATGCAGTTGGTGCATTCATTTTTAAAGCAGTTTTCCAAGACTCAACATTTTCAGTAGCATCAGCTGGTCTAAATGTATAGAAGTTAGGTAATGCTCTAAATTGTCCTAAGTGCTCAATTGGTTGGTGAGTTGGTCCATCTTCACCTACACCAATAGAATCATGAGTCCATACGAAATGTTGTGGAATTCCAGCAAGTGCAGCAATTCTAGCAGCTGGTTTTAAGTAATCTGAGAATACAAAGAATGTAGCAGTATATACTTTATATAAACCATATAAGTTCATAGCATTTGAGATAGCTGCCATTGCATGTTCTTTAATACCAAAGTGAATATTTCTTCCATGAGGGAAATCACCTTCACCTTTTAATTCAGTTTTATTAGAAGGTCCTAAATCTGCAGATCCACCTAAGAAACCTGGAACTGCTGCTGCAATTGCATTTAAAATTTTATGATTTGAATCTCTTGTTGCAACAGATGAATCAGCTTCAAAAGTTGGGTACTCAATAGCATCATAATTAGGGTTTTGTAATTCTTCTATTTTAGCTTTAGCTTCTGCGCTTAATGAATCATTCCACTCATTTTCAGCAACTGAACCTACGATTAATTTATCAAATGCACCTTTAACATCAGCAGGTACAAAGAATTTTTCTTCTGGATCAAATCCAGCTTTTTTCTTAGATGCAGAAATATCATCTTCACCTAATGGAGCGCCATGAGAATGATGTGAACCTTCCATAGTTGCAGAACCTTTAGCAATTGCAGTTTTAGCAATAATCATTACAGGTTTTGTAGCTTCTTTAGCCGAAACTAAAGCTTTATCAATTTGATCAAAGTTATGTCCATCAATTTCAATAACTTCAAAATCAATTGCTTGGAATCTTTTCTTAACATTCTCGCTCCATGCAATAGAAGTATCACCTTCAATTGTAATTGAGTTTGAATCGTAAATAATTACTAAGTTATCTAATTCTAAGTGTCCAGCAGTTGCACATGCTTCATAAGAGATACCTTCTTGTAAATCTCCATCTCCACATAAACAATAAACTTTATGATCAATTACATCTTTTCCTAAAGTATTTTGAGCATATTTTGCAGCTGAAGCAAAACCAACTGCATTTGCAATACCTTGTCCTAATGGACCAGTTGTAATTTCAATACCATGAGTGTGTCCATATTCTGGATGACCTGGAGTTTTTGAGTTTGTTTGTCTGAAGTTTTTCATATCATTTACAGATACATCAAATCCCCATAAATGTAATAATGAATATACTAATCCAGTTGCATGACCACCTGAGAATACTAATCTATCTCTGTTTAGCCATTTTTCATTAGCTGGATTTAAAGTTAAGTGTTTACTTAATACTGTAGCAATATCAGCTAACCCCATTGGTGCACCTGGGTGTCCTGAATTTGCTTTTTGAACCATATCAGCAGCTAAGAATCTAATCGTATCTGCTTGTTTTTGCAATAGTTGTTTTGACATAATTATCCTATTTGTTTATGATGTTTTAATTCTTTAATTCGTGATTATATCTAAAATTGATTAAATACAATTTGAAGCGCTGTTTTTTCCAAAAAACTTTAAAAATATTGTAAAATGTATAATTTAATTACTTAATAAATTATTTAAACTGAAGAACTTTATTATCTATTTATCTATAAAAACTCTTATGCTTTTGGTGTAATAATTGTAAATACTGCACCTTTTTTATTGTTCTTAACTAATAATTTCCCATTCATATTATTTTCTATAATAAGTTTAGACATAAACAATCCAATTCCAGAACCATTTACTTTTTCATAGGTAAAAAAGGGATCAAATATTTTTTCTACAGGTTTTGTAGATATTCCACCACCATTATCTTCAATCAAAGTAACAATATTACTGTCATTTTGAGAAACTAAAATCTTAACATGAGGGGTTTTTATTTTTCTCTGAACTAAAATATCTTTTGCATTATTTATAATATTTATCAGAACTTGCGAATATTCATTTTTATATCCTACCATCATAGGATTTTTCTGAATAATAATATCAAGTTTAATATCATGAGCTTTTAAACTTGAGCTTATAATATTAATAGTTGAGTTTATTTGCTCTAATAATTCAAACTCTATTTTTTGTTTATCTTTTGCAAAAAAGTTTTTAAAATCATCAATAGTATTAGACATATACTTTGATATCTCATTAAGTTTAGCAATTGACTCTAAAAGCTCTTCTTTTTCAATTTCCATATCCATACTAAGCTTAGCTTCAATTGGTATAAATAAAGAAGATATTTCCATTAGAGGTTGTCGCCATTGATGAGATATATTCCCTAACATTTCACCCATTGAAGCTAGTTTTGCTTGCTGGAACATTAGTTTATCTTTTTCTCTATTTTTAGCAACTTCTACTTTAATTCTTTTTTCAAGCTCTTTATTGTGCTCTTCTAATTCCATAAAATCGTCAAGTCGTGTTTGTCTCATGTTAAAAGTTTAACAAAAAATTATAAAAGTTAGTATATGTTTGGAGTGTTTATTTGAAGATTAATACAAATAGGAAAGTTCCTATTTGTATTTTTGATATTATAAGTCTGGATTAACTTCAATATCTTCATCAATAAGTAAGCTTTTACCATTTGATGAATAAGAGTTGTATTGAGTATTTTCAATTTCAACTTTTCCATTTGATTGCCATTGATCAACATCTAAATCAACTTTATCTTCATTATCACCAGTGATATATAATTCACTATTAATATCAAATGAATCTAAAATATCATTCATATCAATTTTAATATTGTCAGCTTTTCCATTTGAGAAGTCTGCTACGTTTGAACCATTATCATTTTGAATAACTGCTTCAATATCAACAGTCTCAGCACCAAACCATACATCTTCAGTCATAATTTGAGAACCATCTTCTTTTGTTGCTACTGATTGCATATGCATTTTTCCATCTGCACCAGTTGTAGCTGTCATTTGTGTAGAAATTGATGTAATATCAAAGTCTGCTAATGATTTTAATTCACCATCTTCAACTTTTGCATCTCCATCATCAACCCATACATTAAGACCGTTTAATTCTTCACCAGAAATTTGACCATCATTGTTAGTATCAAATTGAGCTAGTTTTTCATAACCATTCTCATATTTTCCACCTTCATCACCAAATAATCTAGAACCATCCATATCATTTGCTGCATTTCCATCTCTATTATCAACTAATAATCCATCACCTGAACCATCAATCCACTCAATAGTATCTTTTGTACCATCAGCATCAATATCAAATTCAACTGTTGTTCCAATTTGAGCATCCATATCTTTATCAATAGATGAAGTTTCACCTGTAACACCAATTTCACCGTCACCACTTAAATCTAAAGTAATTGGAGAAACTTTGTTAATATAACTTCTATCATGAATATTTACATTTTTGTAATTTGAAGTGTAATCGATATCATCAGAATCATTTCCATTTACACCTGTAATTCTCATTTTAAAGTTTTCAACATATTCTTTACCTGCATTTTGTGAGTGAATAAAGTTATCAGTTGTAATCTTTTCTTTCCAAGATTGAACTTCGAAGTATTCAGATTGAGTATGACCTGCTTTAATTAATACAGAAACAACTCCACCTTTTTGAACTTGTCCATTTTTCTCAACAGTATAATCCCATGTTGCATAATCAGGACCAACTTGAGGTCTACTTCCTGAAGAAAGGTAAGTACCATTTGGAACTCTATCATAAACATAGTATAAAATATGGCTAGATGAATATCCTACTGAATATTTTCCACCCCACATAATATCTTGGTTTGCTTGTTGCCAACCATTTGCATCAACTCTGCAAGCACTTCCATTTGATACTTGAACATTTACCCATGTATCTTCACTTACTGCTTTATCAAGTCTTACATTGTACCAACCATTATTACCTTCAGCCATATCGCTTGTTCCACATAACTGAGCGTTAATTGGATTGTCTTCTTTAACAACTAAATCAACAGTAGCAGTATCAAAACCACCTTTGCCATCAGTAATTTGGTATGTGAATTTATCTTTTCCACTATAGTTATGATCTGGTGTATATGTAATTGTTCCATCTCTATTAATACAAACTGAACCATGCTCTGGTTGTGATGCAATACCACTTACACTTAAAGAATCACCATCAGGATCTCTATCATTTCCTAATACATTGATTTTAATTGATTGATCTTCATTTAAAGTCTTAATATCATTTACAGCTACTGGATTATCATTTGTAGGTTTAACTGTTAAGTTTACAGTTGCTGTATCTGTTTTTCCATGCTCATCAACAATAGTATAAGAGAAACTATCTTTTCCATTGTAATCTTTTGCAGGAGTATATTTAACTGTTCCATCATTGTTAATAACTACAAAACCATGTGAAGGTTGAGAAATAGAAGTAATTCTTAAATCTTTAGTAGCAGTTTCAACATCTCTATCATTTGCTAAAACATTAATATTTACAGCTTGGTCTTCATTTAATACTTTAATATCATCAACAGCTACTGGTTTATCATTTGATGGGTTAACTTTTACAGTTACAGTTGCAGTATCAAAACCACCCTTTCCATCAGAGATAGTATAAGTAAAGCTATCATTTCCATTGTAGTTAGCATCTGGAATATATGTTACAGAACCATTATTATTAACAGTTACTTTTCCATGTGCTGGTTGAGTAATTGATTCAATATTTAATGTATCACCATTAGTATCAGAATCATTATTTAACACACCAATTACAACTCCGCAATCTTCATTTGTAGTCATATAATCATTTTTAGCATCAGGTGCATCATTTACAGGTGCAGAACCATTGATTTTAATATTTACAGTACTTGTTGATTTATCACCATCATTATCAATAATTGTATATGTAAAGCTTTGAGTTACACTTTGTCCAACTTGTAAAGTATTTGCAGTTTTCTCATTTACTGTAAATGTATATTTACCATTTGCATCAACGTTCATAGTTCCATATTGGCTATCTAAATTACCCCATTTAATAGAATCTAATCCATCTGCTCCAGCTTCATAACAAACATCACCACTTATAGTTGCCATATCTGAACCAGTTGAGCTTACACTTCCATAAATACCAAATGTATTATTAGCAGCTTCATTAGTATAAATCTTATCTACAAAGTTTCCATTTGCATCTTTGAAACCTTCTAATTTAAATACATAATCTTGCCCATCAACAGTAACACTGATTTCTTTATCTTGTAATACAATAATATCTCTTGATTCCATTGCATTATTTGTATTTCTAGTTTCCGTGTGATCAACTAAAACATTGAAGTTAATAGGAGTTGTTTTACCGTTTATTTCAATATCCATACTCATAGTAAGAGTTGTTTTATCTAGGTTTGAACTATTTGAATAAATTGCCCAGTTTTTATGTGTAAAGTCAGCTAATTTGAAAACTTCATTTGATTCAACCTCACTACCTTTAGAGTTAGTAAATACAGAATTATCAACTAAGTTATATCCAGATTGACCGTGGTTTGAATAATATTTTTTTCCCCACTCTAACTTGTCTTTTAAGTTATCATGACTATCAGTATTTGATTCTCTAACATAGTATTTACCATTTAAGTAAACAGAGTTTTTAAATCCAGCATCTAAGTTTTTAACTACAAAAGTATTAGCTGTTGCTTCAACATCAATCTCTTTTGTAATGTCACAACTAGTTGGCATATCATCTTCAATTTTAACAGTTAAAGAAGCTTTTGAAACAGCTGTTCCATCACTTGCTTTTACCCCAATATTTAAAGATAAGTTATCTTCAATAGTTTTATTAGCATGATCAACTGGTGCTGATAATTTAACTTTATAATCACCATTATCATCAATATTAACTCTAATAACTTCTTTGTTTCCAACTTTACCAATTAACTCAGCAGTATCATTTCCATACCACTTAATAATTTGACCATTTGATTTTAAAGTTTCACTTGGAGCTGTTAATGTTACATCAATATTATCACCATCAACATCAGAGATATTCATTTTTCCAGTGATTTGAGCTTTGTTTGTAGTATCTTGATTTCCATTTGAATCTTTAATACCATTTGCTAAACCTTCTTCAGAAACAATAGCCGTTGCATTATTAATAATAACTACATCATTTTCAGGAGTTACAGTAATTTTTACTACTGCTTCATTTGAAACTAATCCATCATTATCTTTTACTGTATATGTAAATTCATCATCACCATTGTAATCTTTATTTGGAGTATATTTTACTGTTCCATCTGGGTTTACAGTAAGTGTTCCATTTGCAGGTTGCTTAGTAATTACAACTGTTGTTGGATCAATAGTACCATCTACATCATAATCATTATCTAAGATATCTAAAGTAATAGCAGTATCTTCTTTAGTTACATTACCTTCTACGAAGTTTTCACCAGCTGTGATTTTAACATTATCAATACCAAATGATTCATTTGTAAAGTGCTCACCAAGTCTTGCTCCAAAACCTAATTTAACTTGACCATTTGCATCAATTGTTGCTTCTAATTTATAGTGATGTTTTTCATCTTCCCAACCAGAAGTTCCAGCAATATTTTGAGTCATTTTTTCACCAGCATGCTCATCTAAGTTTCCATAAGCTTGGTCAACTGCCATAGTATCATCAACTACTTTACTTCCATTTGTATAAACTGTAAATGCTTCAGTAATACCTCTATCACCCCAGTATCTATTTGCATCCCATGAATCAATCTCATACATATCAAATTCAATAACAACTTTTTTACCAGCATTTTCAGAACCAAAGTTGAAAGTTTTACTTACTTGCTCACTTCCATCAGCACAAATAGTACCTTTTCCAAATCTTCCTAAGAATTTTGTAGCTTCACTTCCACCATTGTGAACAGTATTGTTTGACCAACCTTGTGCACCATTTTCAAAATCTTCATGTACTAAAACAGTTCCTGATTTATCAGTATTAATATCATCAATTGCTACAGGTGCTTCATTTGTATCATTTACAGTAAGTTTAACAACAGCAGGATTTGATTCTAAACCATCATTATCTTTTACAGTATATGTAAACTCATCAGAACCATTATAGTTTGCATCTGGAGTATACTTTACTGTTCCATCAGGATTTACAGTAAGTGTTCCATGCTCAGGTTGTTTTGTAATTACTACAGTTGAAGGATCAATTGTTCCATCTGCATCTTTATCATTATTTAAAATATTTAATACAGCACTTGTATCTTCATCTAATGTATAGTTATCATTTAAAGCTTCAGGAGCTACTTCTAATTGACCAATATTCTTAGTACAATCAGTAGATTGATTTCCAGCATTATCATTAGTGTATACACCAGCTTTGATATCTCCATGTGTTAATATACTTACATCTGTTTGTACTTCCCATGTTCCATCTGCTTTTACTAATCCTGTTCCTCTTACTGTTGTTCCACTACCATCAATAAAGTTAACTGTTACTTGTTTACCTTCTTCAACTCCAACAACTGTCCCTGTTAAAATTGCTGTTGTTCCTTCAATTCTTGAATCTGTAATATCTATATGAACTTCTGCTAATGTATCTTTTTTTATTGTATCAGAGTCACTTGCTTTATTACCATTTGCATCTTTTGCTTCTAAGTTAACACTTAATATACCATCATTTAATGAGCTTACATCTACATTATCTACTGTAAATGTTCCATCAGCATTTATAGTTACATCTGCTGGATTTATCTCAATTGTATTTACTCCATCTGTAACTACTAATTTTGCAATTTCATTACCAATTCCAATATCACCAGTTAATATTGCTTTTTCAGTTGTTCCACTTGATGCATCTATAACTGTATTTGCATCATCTTCATCTAAAATCTGGATTTCAGCTTTTAAAGTAGAGATTATTTGACCAATATTCTTAGTACAATCAGTAGATTGATTTCCAGCATTATCATTTGTGTATACACCAGCTTGAATATCTCCATGTGTTAATACATTTACATCTGTTTGTACTTCCCATGTCCCATCTGCTTTTACTAATCCTGTTCCTCTTACAGCTGTCCCACTACCATCTATAAAATTTACTGTAATTTGTTTACCTTCTTCAACACCTACTACAGTTCCTGTTAAAATTGCTGTTGTTCCTTCAATTCTTGAATCTGTAATATCTATATGAACTTCTGCTAATGTATCTTTTATGATTGTATCTGTACAAGTGGCTTTATTCCCATTTGCATCTGCTACTTCAAGATTTACACTTAATGTACCATCATTTAATGAACTTACATCTATATTATCTAATGTAAATGTTCCATCTGCTTTTATTGTTACTTCTGCTGGATTTATCTCTATTGTATTTACTCCATCAGTTATTACTAATTTTGTAATACAATCTGCTGTTCCAATATCTCCATTTAATGTTGCTTTTTCTGTCGTTCCATCCGATGCATCTATTACTTTATTTATATCACTTGCGTCTAATATTTCAATCTGTGCGTTTAACATAGAAGTCCTTTTATATTATATAATTCCTCGAAGAATATAACAAAAAAGTCTCCAAAAAGTCTCCATATTTATTATTTATTTATAATTTTTATGCTTTTTTATTGCTACTTTAAAAAATAATTTTTTGAATAATGTTTTTATGATGTTTTAGTATTTTAGTAAGTAATTTTTAGAATTTATAATTTTTTTTATAATTTTTATATAAATAGGTTTTCACACCTATTTATACTTTATTTATTTTAGAAATTTAAATAATTTCTATTTCATTTTCAATTAATAATTTAATTGTAGATGTTGAATTTATACTTTCATAAGAGTTATAAACCTCATCATTCATAGATAAAGATTCTATTTTTGTCCATTGAGACTTATCTAAATCTATCCTATCTTGAAGTTCACCATTTATAACTAATTCTAAGTCAGCATCAGTGCTATCTAAAATCTCAGTAAGATTAAGAGATACTGTATCTATTTTGTTATTTGTCAAATCTAAGGATTGAGTTTCTATTAGTTTAGAGATATCAACTGTTTCACTTTCATCTATAATAGATTCTTGTTTAGATTCAACAAGTGATAAGTCTATAGTTTTAACTACATTATTATTTGAATAATCATTTGCATAAACCATAGCTTTAATATTCCCACTTAAAGAAGATACATCTTGTTCTACTTCCCATAAACCATCTTTTTGTACAGTTGCTGTTGTTCTAATATTTGAACCTGATTGAGAAATAAAACTAATCGTAATAACTTTTCCAGCTTCTATATCTTCCGCCTTACCACTAAAGTATGCAATATTATCTTCTACTCTTGAATTTTCTTCATCTAAGATAACATTTGCTTTTGTATCTTTTTTGATATTTTGAGATACAGTTTTACTTTCACCTATACCATTACTCACTTCTAGTTCTACAGTAAGAATTCCATCTTTTAGAGAGCTTACATCTATATCTTCAATTACGAAGTTTCCTTCTTTATCTATATTGATATTATTTGGATTGATTTGAGTTTTATTCTCTCCATCTGTAATATATAATTTATCAATACTATTTCCAATATTAATCTTACCCTCTAATTTTACTTTCTCAACTTCTTTACTTGATGCATCAATTACTTTATTTGAATCTTCTTCATCATAGATGTTTATTTCTGCTTTTACTTGTGGTTCTACAACAACAGGTGTATCATCTACTACTGGTAATACTCCTAACATTTTCATCATATTATTGTTTGCACTATCATTTACATAAGCACCAGCTTTTATATCGCCACTTAAAGAAGAAATATCTTCTTCTACTTTCCATGAACTATCATCTTCTACTGTTGCTGTTATTCTTATAGTTTTACCTTCTTGGTCAATAAAAATAATAGTAAGTCTTCTTCCAATTTCTACATCTTCAACTTTTCCACTAAAGTGTGCAGTAGTATCTTCTATTTTTGAGTTTTCTTCATCAAATATAATATTTACTTTTGTATCTTTTTTGATATCTTGTGTAGCTACCTTGCTCTCACCTTTACTATTACTAACTTCTAGTTGTGCAGTAAGAACTCCATCTGTTAATGAGCTTACGTCTATATCTTCAATTACAAAGTTTCCTTCATCATCTATATTTATACTATCTGAGCTTATTTCAACTTTATTTTCACCATCTGTAATATATAGCTTATCAATATCATTCCAAACATTGATTTTTCCTTCTAATCTTACTTTTTCTACTTCCTTATTTGAAGCATCAATTACTCTGTTTGAATCTTCATCATCATAGATTCTTATTTTTGCTTCTACATCTGTTGAAATCCCATAACTAAACTTTTTTTCTATTGTATTTCCAGCTTTATCTTTAGCAAATACTTCTATGAAAAAGCCTTGTTCATACATTAGACTAGATATATCAATATTTGAAAAACTCACACCTTTTTCCCAAAGTGCTGTAGTTGAAATAAATTTTTCATTTCCTTTAATATCAATAATTTTTGCACTTATATTAGTAATACCTATATCTGTTTTTACACCAAAAGACAAGGATGTATCATAAATACTAACATTTGATTCATCAAACTCTATATTTATACTTGTATCTTTTAAGATAGTATTTGAAATTCTATATTCATTGCCTAGTGAATTTTGTGTAATCAACTCAACTTTTAATTCACCATCTTTTAAAGAGCTCACATCGATATTTTCAAGTCTAAAGTTTTCACCTTCATATACTATATCATCTAAGTCTAATAATAGTGTCTCTTCACCATCTGTAATAGATAAGCTTTTTACTGTATTTCCATTTAATACAAATCCTTCTATTTTTGCTTTTTCAATACTATTTTCATCAATTTTGTAAATTGTAGTATTTTCATCTTCATCCATTCCAGAAATACTTATTTTTGATACAACATCATTTGGTTTATTTAAGCTTATAACATCAGAATGTAAAGTATATACATTTATTTTTTGCAATGCTTTACTTATATGATCTTTTATTTCCCACGTTCCATCTTTATTGATAACAGTTTCTGCTCTTGTACCATCTTCAAACTCTGCAAATACTTTCTCATCATAATATTTATAATTTACTGTTCCACTAATTACTACACTATCATCTTGTGTTTCGTGTTTTAATACTTCTAGGTTTACTTCTTCATTTGTTGCTATTTGTTTTCTTATTGAATCATAAGTAAAGGCTTTGTTTCCATTTTCATCTTTTACCTCTATTTGTATTCTGATTTCACCATTTCCAAATGTACTTACATCTACATTTTCTATATTGAAACTACCATCTTCATTTACATCAACATCTGTTAATTCTACTTCTTTATTTCCATCTGTTAAAACTAATTTTCCTATTGTTGAGTTTTTACTTATACTTCCTGAGATATTTATATCTTCATCTTCTATTAGAATATTGTCATTATCTTCTATTTGTACTTGGGCTTTTGCACTTGATTCTAATATCCCTATTTCTGTTGTCTTATATGACTCGATATATTGATAGTAAGAAGTATAAGGTGTTTGTACTTTTGTTGAAATCATTCCCTCTGTTAAAGAACTCACATCCACTTGTGTTGACCAGTAGCCTTTGCTATTTACATCAGCTGTAAAAGTTATTTCTTTTCCACTTTCATCAATAGCAAAAATAATAGTACTACCACCTTTAGTATACATTACATTTTGGCCTGAAATATATAATATTCCATCTTCAATGTATGACTCATATATATTCGTATGATAGTCAGTATAAGTACTTTTTTCTATAGTATCTTGAACCACTGTGATATTTCCATATGAGTCTTTTACTTCTAACTTAACTAATAATGTAGTGTTATTAAATCCATGTGCATTAGTACTAAAAACTTTTTGTTCAGGGTCAAAAGGTGGTGTAAAGGAAAACTCTTTATTTCCATCTGTAAAAGATATTTTTACAATTTCATGACCTTCTTTAACATTTGGCACAAAATGTATATCCCCTCCTTCTCCATACATACTATCATTGATATAAAGTTCAGAACTTTTATAATCATAGTATTCTCCTACAACCCATAAAGAAGCAGGAAGCGACCCTAGATTTGTCATATAACTATTAGAAGGATCAGATACATAAGCAGTAACATTAAGTCCTATACTTTCCGTTATATACTCTTTATATTCCCATAAGCCACCTTCTTTAATCAAAACTTGTGATAATTCAATTTCAGGAATATTTACAGATATATTTATATATTTTCCTTCTAATGAAGGATCAACTTTACCCTCTAAATATAAAATATTAGATATCAACTCTTTATGAGTAAATTCAACTTCTGGATTTACAATTATATTTTTTTCAATAACTTCCCCATATAATGATTTGTTTTCACCATTTACTACTTCTAACTGAACTATAATTTTTCCATTATCAAATAGACTTAAATCAATATTTTCAAGAGTAAAACTACCATCAGGATTAATATTTGATTCATCTAGTTCTATAATCTCTTTTCTATTTGTATCACTAATTATAATCTTGTTTTCATGCCCTTGAATAACTACATTACCTGATATTGAAACATTCTCATCACTACTATTATAGTCATCAATTTTTATATCTATATTTTTAGCATAATCATCAACAACCTTTATCTTTTTGTAATCAAAGTAAGAAGGGTCAACTCCTTCATAATTAACTGCATAACTTAAATCATTTCCTATGAAACCTCCAGTACCAATATATGTAGCCCATTCACTTTCTGAATTTACTTCAATTGGAGATTTTATAAAATTACCTTCTTTATCTTTTAAGGTAACTTCAACCCTATCCCCTTCTTCTACATTTGTCGCTAAGCCTGAAATATAAACAAACCCTTTCATAAAAGAGGTATTCGATATAACTTCAGACTTAATATCGCTAGGGAAATAAGATATTGAAGACTCTATATTTTCAACTTTGCCACTTTCATCTTTTAATATTAGTGTTGCAGTAACATCTCCTTTTTTTAAAACATCGTTATTAATAGATGACATTTTAAAAGTATTATCTTCAACATTTATCATTGAAGTATCATAGAAAGTTGTATTTTCTGCATTTTTAATATTTATACCAACTATCTCTTTCCCATCTTCAACATAACCAGATAAATAAGATAAGTAACCCATCTCTAATTCTGTGTTCCCGCTATAATCAAAAAACTCAATCTTACTACCCTGAACTTCAGCCATTAAAAATCCTTTTAGAAATAATATTTTGACAAAAATATAACTAAATATTTATAAATAATTTATTTAATAATTATTAAATAATAACTGATTGTTATCATAAATATTATTTAAAATGTATTTTATAATTAGATTTATTATCTAAGTTTAGAGGAAGTACAAGATTTTATAATTTTTGTTGCAATGATCATTTTCATAAAAATAATTTGTTTTTATATTATTTGAGAGTTTTTAAATAAGTTTTTTAACTATAAATAGAGATTTTTCTCTATTTATAGTTTTTATAATTTTCTACTAAATATCAGCTGGTACTTCAATATCATCTTCAATTAGTAATTTAACTGTTGAATTAGCACCTGTTCCTGTATAAACATTGTAACTAACACCATCAACTTCTTCTTTACCATTATTATCCCATTGGTTTTTATCAAGATCAACTTTATCTTCATTTTCACCTTTGATAATAAGTTCTTTATCTGCATCAACTAAGTCTAATACATCATCCATATCAATATTTAATACGTTTGCTTTATTATTAGTCATATCAACAACATCAGTTTTACCTTCGTCATTAGCAGTAATAGCAGCTGTTAAATCAATATCAGCATCATCATCAAGTGATAATACATGAGTACTAGAGTATGGAGTTACATCAACTTTAATAGTTAAATCAAATTTGATTTGATCTCCATTACTATCTTCTGCTTTAATCTCAAATACCTCTGAAACATCTTCATCAAACTCTTTAGACGTTGCACTATAAGTATATTCACCAGTAGTAAAGTTAAATACTATTTTACCACCTTCATTTGTAGTGATTCCACCATCTGGGTAATTAGATGTTGTATACTCAACACCATCAACTTTAATAGATACAATTGATCCTGGAGCATCAGCTTTAAAGTCAATATTTTCTAACACATTCCCAGAAACTGTAGAAGCTACTGTATCTTGAAGTGTTGCTTCTAAATCATCCGCATCTGTTACAACTACAACATCAGAAGCGCCATCAATTGCTATTTCTTCTAAATATGGTTTTAAAGCATTAGATCCAATTCCAACAGAGTGAGTTTGATCAAAACCTAAATCTTTAAATTTATCAGCAATATCATCATTTACACCTGGAAGTGGATTTTGATTATGAGCTCCAGTACCTGTTCTTGTCTCATATGTTCCATTATTGTCATTATCTACCATTCCATATGTAGGAACTCCATCAGAGATAAAGTAAGATACTGTTTGACCATCTAAAGGTGCAGGTTCAGCTCCTACTGCAGCAATAACATCTAACATAGCGTCATCATAGTTTGTACCACCATTAGCACTAAATCCATTGATTAAGGCAATTGCAGTTGCAGCACTTACCCAAACAGAACCATTAGTACTTAATGTTTCACCAAAATTACTAAATTTAGTTAATAATACTTTTACATCACCTTGCTCAGAGTATTTTTCAATCATATTAATTGTAGCTTCTTTAGCTAAATCCATCTTATTATACATACTTCCAGATACATCAAATGTAATTACTAAGTTTGTATTAAACTCTGCAACATTTAATGTTTGAGTTTCATTAATTGCCATTGGTTCTGTATCTTTAATCGCACAATGTTTAGTATCAATATCAAATGAAACAGTTGCTGTTTCAGATTCTTTACCATCTGAATCAATTGCAACATAATCAAATGAATCATCAACTTTATAATCTACATTCATATATTGAACAGAATAGTTAGAGTTAACATTTGCTGTTGTTGTAAACTCAATAGAATCAAATGGAACATCAACTGTAAATGAGTTAGTAGTATCATTTGAATCATTTGTACTTTGTTTAACATCACCAGAAGCAACTAAAACACCATCATTATACGCTTCCCAGTGTGCATATGCATCTTGCGAAGCACCTGGTGTAAAGTGTCCACCTAAACTTGCTAATCCAAATTCTGCATTTGATACAGTACCTTCAAATTCCATAACAAGTTTTTCGTTACCTGCTAATTCAATTTGATCATTATCAGATGAACCAACAACACCAAGACCTAAACCATCATGGTGATTATTGTTATTTTCACTTGCAAATCCAACTTCACCTTTTACACCATTACTAAATGCTGTAATTGTAGCTTTTCCATCATTTGTTGTTACTACACCATTTGAAATAGTTCCCCACTCAGCTAATGTACCATGATCTGCTGTAGTTCCATATAATGTATCTTGAATATCATCATTTGGAGTATATTTAATTGTAGTTGTTTCATCATAAACATCTCCAATTTGTACAGGGTTTCCATTTACTGTTAATACACCCTCTTCTGGTAATGAAGTAACTTTAATTTTTACAATAGTTGCACTTGCATCATCTTCTACATCAGATACAAAGTCTTCTAATGTAAAGTCAACTGCATTTACTTTAGGTACCATATTTGAAACTACATCAGGTAAATCTGCAATATCATTTACATATATTGGGTCAATATCACTAGCTTCTGCAATTTTATCTAAGTTATTTAATTGACCTGCATTTACACCAATTGTATGCAATTCAACATCTTTATCTTCAATAAATTGATTCCATGTTGGTAAATAAGTAGTTAAACTTGTAGCATGACTACCTTGTGCATTACCATCAGCAAAGAAGTAAACAACATTATTCCCATCTTCTGGAACATTGTTATAAGCGTTTACTGTTGCTTCTAAACCTTGGTCAAAATCTGTACCAGATTTATTTGTTAATAAATTAACATTTACATTTTCATCACTCCAACCTGAAGTAGTTAAGCCTTGTCCATTACTTCCAGCTCCACCCCAAGTTTGAATAATATTTACATTTACTTTCCCGTCATATTGTGAAATTAAATTTTTAATAGCATCTTCTGTTAATGATAAATCATTATCACTCATACTACTTGATACATCAACTACAAATGTTACATTTGTAACTTCTTCTGTAGTATCACAATCAACATCAAGATGTCTATCTGCTGCAATAGGTGGAGTATTAACTTCACCTAAATCTTTATTACAAATTTGATCTGGATTTCCAGCATTATCTTGTACTGATACCCATACTTTTAAATTACCACTTGTTAATGAAGAAACATCTGTTTCTATTTCCCAAGAACCATCAGGTTTAACAATTGTCGTTTCAGTAACTTCTTTTCCACTTTCATCAATAAATCTTACATAAATTGGTCTACCAGGTTCTACATCTGTAGTTGTTCCTGTTACTTTTCCAGTTGTATTCTCTATATTTGCCGTACTAATATCAATTTCTGCAATCGTATCTTTATGAACAGAGTCATCATCTGAACCTGTATTTCCTTCATCATCTTTAACTTCAAGATTAACAGTTAAATCACCATCATTTAATGAACTAACATCTACATTTTCAATTGTAAATGTTCCATCTGGTTGAACTACTATTGAAGTTGGAGAAATTACATATTCATTTACACCATCAGTAATTACTAATTTAGTGATTGTATCACCAAAGTCAATTTTACCTGTAATAGTTGCTGTTTCAACAGTCCCATCTGATGCATCAACTACATTATTTACATCTGGCCCATCTACTATTGATACTTGAGCTGTAATATCATCATGTGGATTTAAAGTACAACCACCAATATTTAATGATAAGTTCATTGTATTACTTGTTTTAGAACCATCATTTACAGTAATTTCAAAGTCTCTTGGACTTCTATCGTCACTTTGAGTTGAAAATTTAATACTTTCAATTGCTTGCTCATACTCTGCAACTGTTGCTGTTCCAGATAATTGAACAACTAAATTTCCATTTACTTCTGTAATAGAAGCTGTAATTCCTACTGGTAAATTTGTTGCATTTAAGGCATCTGTTGCTTTTACATTAGTTAACGTTAATGTTGCACTTTCTAAATTTGCATCATCAATGTCAGAGATATTAATATCTTTAACTACTGAAATTGCATCAACTGTATCAATACCAACTAATTTAATATCATCAATAAATGCACCTAACCTATCAGCTGTTGATTCACCATTAAATACTAAGTCTGCTTCATTTCCAATAATTTCACTAAATTTAGCTGTTACTTCATACCAACCTTCTGCATTTTTAACTGAAGAATAAGTTACACCATTTTCAGCTACAAACGTTAAGTTTCCATTTGAATCAGAATCAATAGATAATGTTTTCCCTCCAAATATTACTTTCATATCACTTGAATCTTCTGCATTTGGTCTTGGTTTATAATCAAATACTAATTCAAAAGAATCATTAGTTCCTACATTTACAGTAGTAGACATAGATGTATTCCCTTGCCCGTGAGGATCTAGTTCAGCATGTTGATTTCCATCTGATGCTGTTGAACCTGCTGTTCCACCACTTTGTATTTCTACACCAGAAGCAGTTAAAGTCCATTGAACTCCATTATCTCCTGTATAAATATTTGTTCCATTATCACCATGTTCAACAAACCAACCAGAGTGAATTTCATCTCCAGAACCTGCTGTTGTTTCAAATGATTCAGTAAGTAGTGTTGTTTTAATCACTTCTGTTTCATGTGCAACACAAGGTTTAATTTTAATTACAAAATCATTGTAATCTCTATCACCTAAGCTTAAGTCTTCAAAGGCAATTACTAATCCACCACCATTTTCATCAGGGCCAATAATTGCATGATCTTTACCATCCGTACTTAAGTTGTTATCAGTATAGTAAATCTCACTAGTTGCAGATGCGCCATTATCAAAAGTAATATTTTTACCATCAACATTTGATAATTTAGCCCCTGAATCAATTGCATCTTTAATTGCAGAATTACTATATCCATTTGGAATAATAAAGAATCCAATTTTCCCACTTAGGTTATCTAATGTACCTAATAATTCAGATACTTCTCCAACTGATGTTTCATCTTCAACATGAATTATTTTGAAATTTGTTGGATTACCATCTTGGTCATATTCGTAGAAACCAAGTACATTTTTAAATCCAGCTTGACCACCTAAGTACTCTACAGCCAAATCAGTTTCACCTGAACCTAAATCAATAGAGATATTTCCATTATCAGCAGGGAATGATTTTCCACCTTGAATAATACTACTTGGGTCAATAGTATCAGCTATACCGTCTTGATCAACATCTAGTAATCCTGAAACTACTTTGTTAGATTGATCATTTCCACTAATAGTGTTAATTGTTGGTGCATCATTTTGACCTTCAATTGTAATATTTAAGTCTGCACTTGAATCTGGATTTACTCCATCACTAATTGTATATGAAATAGAATCTGCTAAATCATCACCTACATTTAAAGCTTCTACTGTTGCATTTGAATTATCAATTTCATACTTATATTCACCAGTATTATTAATCGTAATTTTACCAAATTCTGTGTCTACAGAAATATTACTTCCATTTGCTGGTAAGTTATATACTGCTCCTAAAATAGTAACAGATATAACTAGGATATTTGTTCCTGAGTCATTTGATAATAAGTTACCTGTAGCATCTTTATCATCATTAGCTTCGTCTTCAGAAGAAACATATTCATGACCATCTTCAATAGCTGTTGCTGTATCATTATTTGCTTTTACTGGTGTATCATTATCTATAATTGTTGCTGTTGATTCATCTGCATAATCAGTTCCATTACTTGTTAATGTTGCTTTTAATTTGAATGTCTCATCTGCTTCATCTACTAGATCATTTACTGTATC